>Ga0194131_10000496_pt1 | contig 66248 bp, 58 predicted proteins | sample TA2KigO120mmetaG_FD_148631 | JGI IMG/M metagenome (GOLD analysis project Ga0194131, IMG submission 148631) | Freshwater microbial communities from Lake Tanganyika, Tanzania - TA2015053 Kigoma Offshore 120m | ecosystem: Environmental > Aquatic > Freshwater > Lake | place: Tanzania: Lake... | reverse complement strand
AATCGAAAGCGAGCGGGCGGCCAGCACGGGCGGGACAGAGACGTAGCCACCTGTCGCGAAGAGTGCGTATGGGTGACGCTCGCTGAGGATGTGCCGCGCGGAAAGAAAGCCGCGCAGGTTTGCCAGGGCCGATTGAAGGAGTTGCAGCGCATTGCGGCCCGCAACCGCGCCAGCTCCCGTGGCGGCGAACGGAATGCCAAGATCTCTCGCGAGGTGGCGCTCCATGCCGGCCTCTCGACCGAGCCAGATCGCTGTGCCACCCATGCCGGCGACCACTGCTCCGGCCGGATAGACATGGCCGGCCGTGCCGCCCCCGGCTAGGGCGATCGGCGAGATGTCGGCACGACTCATCGCAACCATCACCGCTCGGTGGCCGCCAGCGTACCGACCATCTCTTTGAAGGCCCGGCCCCTCGCCTCGTAGTCCCGAAATTCGTCGAAGCTCGAACCGCTCGGAGAGAGCAGGACGATATCGCCTGGCCGGGCGAGGCCGTACGCCGCGTCAACTGCCTCGCGCAGGGATCCTACCGACGCGGCGGGAGCGGGCGCCCCGGCCTGCGCGATCGCGTCGTGCAACTCGCACCGCAACTCACCGAAGAGCACAACGGAGCGGGCGCGTGCCTGGATCTCCCGGGCGAGATCGTCCAGCGGAACTCGCTTGCTCCGGCCACCGGCGAGGAGGATGACCCCCGGATCGAACGAGCGAAGCGCGGCGATCGTCTCCGCGGGCGACGTCGCCTTCGAATCGTTGTACCAGAGGGCACCGCCGACGCGGCCCACCTCTTCGATGCGGTGCTCCACCCCGCCAAACGTGCGCGCAATCGCCGAGATGGCCTCCATGCTCGCGCCGAGATGCGCCGCGGTCGTCGCTGCGGCCAGCACGTTCGCGATATTGTGGTCGCCGCGCAGGCGGAGATCCGCCCGGCGGCAGATGACACCTCCGCGCGACGCGGTACCCAGAAGGAGGCGGTCTCCGTCGAACCACGCGCCGTTTTGCACGTGTCGCTGGAGAGAGAAATGGTCCCGGCGTCCCTCACCGAGCGATGAAAGGGGGACGAGGGTCTCGTCGTCGGCATTGAGGATGGCGACATCGCCGGATTTCTGATACCGGAGCAGGTTCGCCTTCGCGTCGCGGTATGCATCGAGGTCGAGGTGGCGATCGAGATGATTCGGCGTCAGGTTGAGAATCGCGCCGATACCTGGGCTGCGCCGGAGGTTCTCGAGCTGAAAACTGGAAAGTTCGAGGACGACCTCACCGGCAAATCCGCCAGCGATGTAGTCGATCGCGGGGCGGCCGATGTTGCCTCCGACGAACGTGTCCACCCCCGAAGCCTCGAGCATCCGACCAACGAGCGTTGTCGTGGTCGTCTTGCCAGCACTGCCCGTGATCGCCGCGATCCGCCGATCGCAGAGGTCGAAGAAGAGCTCGATCTCGGAGCTCACCGCGATGCCGTCCCGACGTGCCGCCGCCACGAGCGCGTGCGATCGCGGCACGCCGGGACTGACATAGAGCGTGCCGATCCCGTGGAGGAGCGATGGATCGGTCCCACCGAGCGCGAGACGGAGTCCGAGTTGTTCCGCTGCGGCCACCACATCACCGAGCGCCTCGAGCGAACGATCGTCGGCGACGGTGACCTCGGCGCCGCTCTGGCGGAGGAAGCGACCCAGCGCAAGATGCGTGCGCGCTAGGCCGAGGAGCAGCGCGCTTCTGGGGAGTCTCACAGGCGGACCAGGAGAAGCCCGCAGGCGCCGGCGACCGTGGCGGCGATCCAGAACCGGCCGACGATCTGCGTCTCAGGCCAGCCGATCAGCTCGAGATGGTGGTGGAGCGGCGCCCGGCGGAAGAGACGCCGCCCGCCGGTGAGGCGGAAGTACCCAACCTGGAGCATCACCGAGACGAGAACGAGGACGAGCGGCGCTGCGACCACCGGCAGGAGCAGGGCGTCCCCGGTGCCAAGCGCGAGGACGGCCAGAGCGGCGCCGAGGCCGAGCGACCCCGTGCCACCCATGAAAACCCGGGCAGGGTGGACATTGAACCAAAGAAAGGCGAGCAGGGACCCGACCAGTGCCGCCGCCGCCACTGCGAGGACGACCTGACCGCGACCGAGGGCGAGCACGCCGAACGTCGCGATCGCGATGCCGATCGTTCCTCCCGCCAGACCGTCCAGGCCGTCGATCACATTCGCAGCCGAGGTCGTGGCGTAGATAACGAGCATTGCGAACGGCACGAACGCGAGCCTGAGGTCGGTCGCGCCAACGAAGGGGATGCGGAGCGCGCCTCCCGAAGGACCGAGATAGAGGAGCAGCGCGACGACCGCGGCGAAGATCAATTGCCACAACAGTTGGGCGCGAATCTTGAAGCCGATTCCCTCGTGACTGCGGATGTTCGCCACATCGTCGAGGGCGCCGAAGAGCGCGTAGAGTCCAATCGCCAGGAAGTACGGCACCAGGCTGGCGAGGTCTGGCGCGAGGATCAGCGTCACGACGGCTGCAATCGACACGAAAAGCATGCCGCCCATCGTCGGCGTCCCCTGCTTGGCCAGATGGTGCTCCTGCCCCTCCAGCCGGATCTGTTTGCCGAGGCGAAATCGAATGAGCAGTCGGATGAACGGGGGGCCGGTGACGATGCCCAACGCGAACGCCACCAGGAGCGCGACGAACGCCGATGTCATCGTGGTATCGAGGTCAGGCGCTGCACCAATCGCTCCATCCGCTGGCCACGGGACCCTTTCACCAGAATGAGGTCACCTGGCTGAGGTTTGATCGTCACCTCGGTGACGTCGTCCGCGAAGCGAACGTCGAGGAGACCGGCGAGGCGCGCCTCTCGCCCCAACGCGCGCGCGCGGATTCCCACCGCCCAGACAATGTCAGCCGCACTTGCTGCGCGCCTCCCTGCCGCCCGGTGCGCCTCCTCCGCGATTTCGCCGAGTTCCAGCATATCGCCCAGGATGGCGATCCGGCGGCCCGAATACTCGGCCAGCACATCGAGCGCAGCGTTCATCGAGATCGGGGCGGCGTTATAGGTGTCGTCGAGGAGGGTGGCGCCACCGGCCAGTGGGATGGGCCGCAGACGGGCGAGGTCGGGCGGACTGACGAGTGCCGCCGCGATCTCCTCCACTGCGATGTCCTCGGCGAGCGCCAGAGCGGCCGCGGCGAGGCATGGATACACGGAGTGGCGCCCGATCATCGACGTGTCGATCGCGATCTCGCCGCCCGGGTACAGCAGGCGGAACGACGTTCCTGCCAGCCCGCGCGATTGGATATCGACGGCGCGCACGACATTGTGCTCGCCCGTTCCGTACCAGGCGACTGGGCAGCTAGCGCGCACCGCCATCCGGCGCAAGCGCTGGTCATCACCGTTGAGGACCGCCAGGCCAGACTCGGGAAGCGCGTCGAGGATCTCGCCTTTCGCCTGCTCGATCGCCTGCATCGATCCAAAGCTCTCGAGGTGGGTTGGTCCGATGGTGGTCAGGATCGCTGCGCTGGGACGCGCGATCTCGCACAGCGTTGCGAGCTCGCCTACCCGATAGGCGCCCATCTCCAGGACCGCACGGTCCACGTCGGGTCCGACCTCCAGGAGAGCAATTGGGAGTCCGATCTCGCTGTTGAAGTTGGCCGGGCTCTCGTAGACGCGGAAACGTCTGGCCAGGACATGGGCGATCGTCTGCTTCGCGGTGGTCTTCCCGACCGAGCCCACAACACCAATGATGCCTGCGTCGATGCGCTCGCGGTGCGCCGAAGCGAGTCTCTGGAGGGCGGTGAGCGGATCATCGACGCGCACGTACGCGGTCTCTGCACGCTGTGCATTGGAGAGGGAAGAGAGCTCGACCTTCCGACGGGCGAGCACGCCGCGCGCTCCCTGTTGGATCGCGTGCACGATGAAGTCGTGGCCATCGCGCTCGGCTTCGAGCGCCACGAAGAGGGCCCCGGACCGCGCCGTCCGGGAGTCGTTCGTCACCGAGGTGAGCGTGAGTTCTCCCCCCGGTGCGCTCTCGAGGATCGCGCCGGGAAGATCCTCCAGAATCTGTCGCAGCGGCAGCGCCGTCATCGCGGCGTACCAATCCGGCGGGCGCAGCGCAGGCGGGCGGATCGGGCTCGCGGGTTGCGTGCCAGTTCTTCCGCAGCCGCAACGGCCGACCCCTTGCCCAGGCGTTGCGCGGCCGGCGCGCGGCCACACGTGCAAACCGGCGCCTGCGGCGGGCAGATGCAGGGCCGTGCCTGGACCTCGATAAACCGCTTGACAGTCCGATCTTCGAGGGAGTGGAAACTGATGACCGCGAGGACTCCGCCCTCCCGGAGCAGTCCGAACGCGTCGTGGAGTGCGCCCGCGAGGGGCTCGATCTCGTCGTTGACCGCGATGCGGAGCGCCTGGAACACGCGGGTGGCCGGGTGGACGCGGCTCGAGCGCGCGTTCCCGCGGTCGATCGCCGTGGCGAGTTGTCCGGTCGTCGTCAGCGGCCCACGCGACCGCGCCTCCACGATCCTCCTCGCAAGGGAACGCGCACGAGGCTCCTCGCCGTAGCTGCGAATGATCTCGGCGATGCGCGTCTCCGGCAGTGAGTTGACAAGGTCGGCCGCGGTGGCCCCTACCCGCCGGTCAAACCTCATGTCCAGCGGTCCGTCGCGCTTGAGGCTGAAACCGCGCGCGGCGTCATCGAATTGCCGTGAGTTCACGCCGAGATCGAAGAGCACGCCATCCGCCATAGTGACCTCGGCTCGGGCGGCGATGCTGAGCAGGTCCCGGTAATGTCCATGAACGAGAGTAACGCGATCGCCGAAGCGCGCCAGGCGCTCACGCGCGATCTCCAGGATCTCGGCGTCTCGGTCAATGCCAAGCAGGCGGCCTGTTGGGGCGCTGGCGGCGAGGATGGCCGCGGCGTGACCGCCGGATCCGACGGTGCAGTCGACGTAGATTCCGCCACCCCGAGGCTCAAGTGAGGCGCACACCTCATTGACGAGGACGGGCACGTGCCCGTCGGCGTTTTCCAATAACGGGGTCGATTCTACGTTCGCGCCCGCAGGCTCCTCGTTAGAAACCGGTATACTCATTTGCCCGAGGGAGGTTTTTCCATGGCATTTTCCGTTCCACCGCTGCCGTACGCGTTCGACGCGCTTGAGCCGCACATCGACGCTCAGACGATGCAGATCCATCACGATCGGCATCACGCTGCGTACGTGAACAACCTGAACGCCGCGATCGAGAAGCATCCGTCGCAGGCCGGGAAGTCGATCGAGGAGTTGATCGCGAATCTGTCCGCCGTGCCAGAGGACATCCGGACCGCCGTGCGGAACAATGGTGGTGGGCACTACAACCACACCCTGTTCTGGGAGATTATGGGGCCGAACGGCGGGTCTCCTTCCGGATCTCTCGCCGCGGCGATCGATCGGCTCGGTGGCCTCGACGAGGTCAAGAAGCAGGTCAATCAGGCGGGCACCACGCGCTTCGGCAGCGGGTGGGCGTGGCTGAGCGTAGACAATGGCGCGCTGAAGGTGGAGAGTTCACCAAATCAGGATTCGCCGTTGATGGAAGGTCGTCGCCCGATCCTCGGGGTCGACGTCTGGGAGCACGCCTACTATCTCAAGTACCAGAACCGCCGCCCTGACTACCTGGCCGCGTGGTGGAACACCGTCAACTGGGCGAAGGTCGGCGCGCTGTACGTAGCCGCAGGCGGTAAGTAGGCGCGCTGGGTCACGCTTCGCGCGCGGCTGCGCGCTGACGGGCGGGTTGGCGCCGGCATAGTGCGCCAGCCCGCCGAAGGAGCGGTAGTGTGGACGAGACGGTTACCGATGGCGACCTGATCGATTCGACCGCGCCCGAGGCTGACGAGAGCGCAGCCGAGGACTTGGACGCGCCCACCGTCGTCGATGATCTGGCGCCCGACCCGGCGGCACTCGCCGATGTCGAGGCCGAGACCATCCTCGATGAGCCGGTCGCAACTCCGGACGAAGACCTGGAGCGCGTCAGCGATCCCGTCCGCCAGTACCTTCGGGAGATCCATCGCGTCGCGCTGCTCACGGCGGAGTCCGAGCGTCACCTGGCCGCCCGTATGGAGGAGCAGGTAGCGCTCGCCGCGCTGGCGACGGAGCACGCTTCGGACGGTCACCTCGCCAGCGATGCCGACGTGGCGCTGCGACTCTACGAGCGTCTGAGCGGGCGCATCGACCTCATTCAAGCACTGTTCACCGAGGTTGGAGTCACCGATGAACGGCCGCTCTTCGTCCGTCTCCACAATCGCAAGGTCCGTATCCAGATAGATGCGCTCCTCGATCTCGATCTGGTGGCGAGGCTTGCGACCCGGCTTGGCCGTTCTGCCGCCGAGATCGAGACCGACCTCGTGCAACTCTCACTCGAGTCTCGCCTCCTTCTGCCGAGCCTGCTCGAGTTCCCGCGGTTTGCCGCGGCGCAGTCGACGCCCTCTGTCGCGACCGCCGCCCGCGTCATTCGCGAGCGGGAGAAGGATGTCCACCGCTCGTTCGAGCGCTTCCGTCACGTGGCGGAGGCTGCCGAGCAGCACCTGATCGAGGCAAACCTGCGACTGGTCGTCAGCATCGCGAAGAGGTACGCCAACCGCGGGATGGAACTGCTCGATCTGATTCAAGAGGGAAACCAGGGGCTCATGCGGGCGGTCGGCAAGTTCGACTATCGGCGAGGATTCAAGTTCTCGACCTACGCCACCTGGTGGATCCGACAATCGATCAGCCGGGCGCTCGCCTATCAGTCGCGCACGATCCGTGTCCCCGTGCACATGGTGGAGATCATCAATCGGCTCGGACATGTGACCCGTGAACTCACTCAGCAACTCGATCGCGATCCCCTCGCGGTCGAGATCGCGCTGATGCTCGGGCTCTTCGAACCAGGATTGGAAGAGGAGTTGGTCGCTATCGCGGCGCGTCGAGATTCGACGATCGTCGTGCCGGTCGACGCGGGAGAGGACATGCGTCGCGGGGCGATCCTGCGCTCGGGCATCCTCCAGACGCCTCGGTTGATCCCTCCCCTGATGTGGGACGAGATCAATCAGGCCGCTGGGCGCGTTGACCAGGCCATCCTCGTTTCCCGCCAGCCGGTGTCTCTGGAAACGCCGGTTGGCACGGAGCAGGATAATCACCTCGGCGATCTGATCGAAGACATCACCTCGCCCGAACCGTCCGAGGTGGCGACAGCGGCGCTGCTGCGAAGTCAGGTTGACTCGATTCTGGAATCGATGAACGTGCGGGAGCGGCGCGTTATTGAACTGCGATTCGGTCTCGAGGATGGAAGGAGTCGAACCCTCGAGGAGGTCGGCAAGGAGTTCGGGGTGACGCGGGAGCGGGTGCGGCAGATCGAGGCAAAGGCGCTACGCAAGCTCCGGCACCCGCAGCGCAGTCGGCGTCTGAGGGACTACCTCGAATAACGGCATCGACGCCGGCGTGGTGCGATGAGCGGCCACGAATCCAGCCGGTAGCTCCACTGCGCTCCTGGCGGCCCGGCAGATGAGGCCGAAACGCCACGGCGAAACTCTCTCCACGATGCGGACGACGATGCCACGATCGTCCAAGAAGAGCACATCCAGGGGCCGACCCATGAAACAGGTATGGATCGCGCTGCAGCCGACGCAAACGAACGCGTCGATTGTGGAGAAGCCCGACCGTCCGATCATTCCGCGCGCGCGGTCGAACGGGTTGGTCGCGATCAGTGCCGCCAGGGCGATGGATCGCGCCGAGAACCCACGGGGGGGGTGATCTCTCTCGCCTTCACGAAGGCGGCCCGAGACTCCGGAAGATGCCCGGCAGCGCTGGGCCGAGGATCACGACGAAGAGCGACGGGAAGATCAGGAAGACCAGCGGAAACAGCATCTTGATTGGCGCCTTCTGGGCGAGTTCCTGCACGCGCTAACGTCGCCAGACGCGGATCTGCGCCGACTGGGCACTGAGGACTCGTCCGACCGACGTGCCCAGCTGATCAGGCTGGACGATCGCGAACTCCTGGCCCAGAGCGTCCGGCCTCTTCTCTGCGACTCTGGCAAGGGCAGCATCGAAGCCAAGCCCGGCCTCAACCGAAACGGTCAGAAGGTTGAGGCCATCGGGGATGGCACGCTCTATCTCCCGGCGTCGTCCCCTGATCGCCCGTTCGAGCGCCAGGCCCGGCGCGATCAGACCGATCCCACCCCCGATCGCCAGCGCCCAGAGCGTATTGCGTCCACCGCTCAGGCTCGCGACCACGGCTCCTATCGCGCATCCGCCGATTGCGGCGAGAGCCTTCAGAGCGAGGAAACGAGGTAGATCGAGCGCGCGGGGGCCAGCCAGAGCGAGGCGCCGCCGGTAGTCCGCCACGACGCGAGCGGGCAGGAGTGCGCGCACCACCGCGGCGAGCGGCAGCGCCAGTGCCACGACCTGATTCCGCAGTTGGGCACTCTCCGCCACGTGAGCCGCGGCGGCCGGAGCGACACCCAGCCGCCGCATCACCAACCCCGGCGCGGTCAGATGCTGAACGCCGGCAGCGAGGAGAATGATCGCGAGCGCCGCGAGCGTTTACTCGCTGAAGTTGGGGCCGGTGTCGACGAGGACTAATCGATAGCTGCGGCGCAGAGTTTCCAGGGCGCGGCGCATCAGATCGGCGCTGACTCTCTCCGCGCCATCCGGGCGGCCCGGTGCCGGCAGGACGTCGATGCCGGAGCGGTGACGCACCAGGGTCTCCCGTATGAGTCCGAGGTCCAGATCATCGGCATGGACGGCAAGGTCAGAAACGTCCTTGCTTGGCTGGCGACCGAGCAGCATTCCGGCGTCGCCGAAAGTCAGATCGGCGTCGACGAGAGCGACCGGCACACGATGGCGAACGTGGGCCGCGACGGCGAGGTTCGAAGCGAGTGTCGTCCGACCGACGCCGCCTTTGGGACCGAAGACGGTCACCACACGCCCCGGTTGGCCTTCGTCGTGTTCAGAGGCACCCTGGCCGAACGCGCGCAGACCTGCGACCCTTCGTACCATGTGGCCGAGTTTCACGGCGTCGAACGGTTTTGTGAGGAACTCACGCGCGCCGGCACGCATTCCGCGGCGGAGCGCCTCGGGATCGCCATCGACCGACATGAGAGTCACCCGCGTGGAGGGTCTCTCGGCGAGGATCTGCTCCGAGGCGGCGACGCCGTCGCACCGTGGCATCGCGACATTGAGGATGGCGATGTCGGGCTGCGTCGATCGGACGAGTTCGATCGCGCGCTGACCGTCCGCGGCCAGTCCCACGATCTCGAGGCTGGACTCCAAAGAAAACAAACGCTCCAGGCTCCCGCAGATCTCCTGGCTGTCATCCGCGATCAGAATCCGAACGGGCGCATGGGCGCTCACGGGGCTGGCCCTGAGGGCTCGGCTTGAACGATGAAGCCGTACCGCGAGGCAATGGATTCGAGGGTGACGGCGTCGGTGACGATCTGATCCGCGTCACCCGCCGCGCGAAGGACGATCTCCAGCTTGACGCGAGGGCTATCCTTCAGCGCCTTCAGAATCAGCGCCTCCTGTGGTTCGACCGCGAAGATTACGGACTGCCCCGGGGTCCGTGCTGCTGCGCTGCCGTTCACCTTCTCGGCCGGCCCCGTCAGCAGGGGGCCCATCGAGAGGACGACCAGTCGCTGCATCGTCATCTGCGTGGTGGCGCGAGTGACGCCGGTGCGGCTCCCGTCCTCCCGGTACCCGCCGGGATCGATCGTTACGAGGAGGTCGACGAAGTCTCCTGCGCGAAGCGGCGCGATCGAAAGGGTGTCGCCAACGGGGACACCGATCGCGACTCTTCCGGAGGGAATCAACTCCGCGGCGGTGGCCCCGCCGGTAGAGGATCCTGTGAGACGGCGCGGCACGACCACGTCGCCGGTGAGGATCGACTCACGGGTCATGCGCCCGATCGCGAGATCCTCGCTGGTGAACGCGTCGGCCGGTGCCGAGCGGGCGAGGACGTGCAGCCGGCCGACCTGAGCGGGCAGAATCACCGTGCGCGCGGGAATATCGCTGAGCGCAACGACGCTCTCGGAGGTGTCGATCTGCGCCGCGGCTTCGGCCCGGCGTGCCTGCCGAAATACCGCAAGCCCGACCAGCAGTGCCATCACCAATCCGATGAGCAGCAGGGCGTATCCCGTCGGTCGTCTCATCTCGTCACCTCGTGGGCTGGGCGGGCAGCGACTACGCGCCGGCGAGCGAAACTGTGATGCTCGTGAAGGTGGCGCCGATCTGATCGCCGAGTCCGCCGAGAAGGCCGACGATCGCGACGGCGACTAGGGCGATGATGAGCGCGTACTCGGTGAGTCCCTGACCGCGCTCATCGCGGGCGATCCGGATCAACTGAGACAGACGTGCCATACGGGTAGACGTGCCATACGGGTGTTCGCCTCCAAGTGTGGGCCGCAAGGTGGGTGGTGCAGAGGGGCGTGCAGTACGACGGGTGGCAACCTCCCGACCACCCGTCCGATTCCCATCGGCATCTCTCCTCTCAGCGGTGTCTGCTGGTCCTGAAGGAGAGTCTGGCCGGGGCGAACCGGAATGGAAACCGCCCGCACCTCCCAGGAGGAATGGGAGATTGGGGCCGGGCCAGGCGGGCGGGCAGCGAAAGAGTGAGGTCCCACATTTCACACCGTGGGCGCGCCGCCACGGTGTTCCGACGGCTAGCCGAGCGTCTCCATCTTGATCCAGCCGCGACGGAGCGCGTAGACGACTGCCTGCGTTCGGTCGTTGACGGCGAGCTTCCGCAGGATCGAAGTGATATGGTTCTTCACCGTCTGATCGCTGATCTTGAGGGCGCGCGCGATCTCCTTGTTGGAGTTGCCACGCGCGATGTAGTCGAGCACCTCGATCTCTCGCGCCGAGAGCGGCACGAAGAGAGGCTCCATCTCCTGACCGACCATCGAGAGGTCTCGGAACTGCTTCAGCACACGTGATGCGACGAGCGGCTTCGTAAGGACACTCTCGTTGATGAGGTACTCCCCCTGGGCCGCTCTCCGAATGCCGTCGAGGAGTTCATCCGGTTGGACGTCCTTGAGGAAGAAGGCGGAGGCTCCGACCTTGATCGCCTGGAAGAGCTGCTCCTCATCGTCGTAGGCTGTCATAAGGATGATGCCGGCCCGGGGCAGATGCAGTTTCACGCTGCGCGCGACTTCCAGTCCGTCACTCCCCGGCATGTGCACGTCGACCAGGATCACATCGGGAGCCACGGCGCGCGCCAGGGTGATTGCCTGCTTTCCATCCGCCGCCTCGCCGACTACCTCGATGTCGGGCTCCGATTCGAGGACGCCGCGGAGGCCCTGGCGAAAGATCGGATGATCGTCGGCGATCAAGACCCGCACTCGTTCCATGTCAATCCTCCCCCGACCCGCGCTCGGCGGGCGCTCTCAGATCGATCTGCGTTCCGCTCCCGGGCGAACTAGTAACCCGCAACTCGGCGCCGATGAGCCGGGCGCGCTCGGCCATACTCGACAGCCCGAATCGACGCGCACCGGACTCCGCGGTCGCGGCGGAATCGAACCCGACGCCATCATCCATGATCTGAACCACGGTTACGCCGTCGGACCGACTCAAGGTGACTCGCGCCGACTGGGCGCCGCTGTGCTTGCGCACGTTCTGGAGCGCCTCCTGCACGATGCGGAAGATCGCGACCTCCTTGGTAGGCGAGAGGCGGACGTGCTCGTAATCGATGTCGGTGGTGATCAAGATGCCGGAGCGTGCCTGGAAGTCCTCCGCGTACTTCTGGAGCGTCGCCGGAAGGCCGAGTTGGGCGAGCGGTCCCGGCCGGAGATCGAAGATGAAGTAGCGAACCTCCGCCAGACACTCGCGCAGGTCCGTCTTGACCCGCTCCATCTCGCTTTTCAGCCGGCCCGGATCCCTTCCGATGAGACGCTGGCAGAACTCCAGTTGAAAGGTCGCGTTGGCGAGAACCTGCGCTGGGCCGTCGTGGATCTCTCGTGCCAGGCGGCGCCGCTCCTCTTCCTGAGCCTCTAGGGCCCAGACCTGTGTGAGCGAGAGGAGATCGGAATCCGCATCCCCGAACTGCCCGGCCAGGTAGTCCGCCGCCATCTGCGACTGGCCGGTCACCGCGTGCAGTTTTCGCGTGGCGAGTTGCAGCTGACTCAGCCTCTCGCCAATCGCGCCATGGCGGGCCCGCAGCGCCTCGATCTCATCCTGGCCCGTTCCCGCGCGCGCCGTCGCCTCGCTCAGACGCCGTTCGGCCGCGCGTAGTTGCCCCAGCCACTCTGCCTGCTCGCGCCGAACCCGGGCGAGCATCTCGTGGAGCCGCGCCTCCGCGGAACGCACGATTGCCGCAGCGTCATCCAGCGCGCCGACCCAATCTGTCACCAGCCGATGATAACCGAGCCCTATCGAGCCTCAGTTCCGGGTCTGGCGGCGCGTCGCGAGAGGGCCTCCTCGAAGAACGGCGCGAGCAGGTCGATCGGCACGGGGAAAATGATCGTCGAGTTGCGTTCCGTCGAGATCTCCGTCAGTGTCTGCAAATAGCGCAGTTGGAGCGTCTGAGGTTCAGAGGCGATCACTCGGGCCGCATTGGCCAGGGTCTGCGCGGCCTGAAACTCACCCTCGGCATGGATAATCTTCGCTCGCTTCTCCCGCTCGGCCTCGGCCTGGCGCGCCATGGCCCGCTGCATGATGTCGGGCAGCTCAACGTCCTTGACCTCGACCGTAGCGACCTTGATGCCCCACGGCCCAGTCTGCGTGTCGATGATCTCCTGGAGCCGATCGTTGATCTGGTCCCGATTGGCGAGAAGTTCGTCCAGTTCCGACTGACCGAGCACGCTGCGGAGAGTCGTCTGAGCGATCTGGAAGGTCGCCCGAACGTAGTCGGACACGCGCGTGACCGCTTCGTCCGGGGCGATCACTCGGAAGTAGACGACTGCGCTCACCCGGATGGAGACGTTGTCGCGGGTGATGATCTCCTGCGGCGGGATCTCCATCGTCACCACACGGAGATCGATCTTCACCATCCTATCCACGAACGGGACGATAAAGAAGAGGCCCGGCCCCCGGGGGCCGACTAACCGCCCCAGGCGAAAGATCACGCCCCGCTCGTACTCCTGCACGACCCGAACCGCCGCCCCGATCAGCGGCACGATCACGAAGACGATGATCGCGATGATGATGCCCAGATTGATGAACCGCTCCATCTACCCCTCCGATTTCGCGACGGGCCGCACAACCAGTTCCTGCCCGTGCACGGTGACGATGTCGACGAGCGCACCTGGTTCGAGGCGCACGCCATCGGCTCCTACCGCACACCAGATCTCCCCTCCGCAATCGACGGTGCCAGTCGGATCGAGGCGACGGCGGACGATCGCGCGTGCCCCGAACGGGCCCCCGACCGCGAAAGTCGGCGGGCGACGTGACGATCGGTACACCGCCGCCACGACCAGGGTGAAGAACGCGGTCGTGCTCAGGATCACTGTGGTAATCGCCTCTGGCGCAACCGCGATGCCCGCCGGCGCTCCCGCGAAGAGCAGGACCGATCCCAGAAGCAGGACGACGATCCCGGCCGCGGTGAGTCCGCCGTGCCCGGAAGTCACCAGAATGTCCGCGGCGAAGAGGGCGAAGGCGATCGCGATGAGCACAACGCCTGCCCAGTTGACCGGCAGGGTGCCGAGCGCGAAAAGCGCGAGGACGACCGCAACCAGTCCCGCAACGCCAGCGAACCATCCGCCGGGGTTCGCCAGTTCGTAGATCAGCCCGTACATACCGATCGTGAGCAGCAGGTAGGCGAGGTTCGGATCGCTGAGGACCTGCGCAATGCGTTCGAAGGGCGACATTTCGGTGCGAGCGACCGTGAGGCCGGCGGAGCGGAGCGTCAAAATCTCGCCATCGGCCAGAGTGACGACTCTGCCGTGGACTTGACGGATGAGATCATCCAGGTCGGTTGCCACCAGGTCGATCACGCGCATCTCCAGCGCATCGCGTGCCGAGACGTTCACGCTCTCGCGGACCGCGCGCTCCACCCAGTCCGCGTTGCGGCTGCGCGTGACGGCGAGGGTGCGTGCGAACGCTGCGGCGTCGTTCTCCATCTTCGCCCCCAGCACCGCGTCGGTCACACCGCCGGCACCGAGCTGGACCGGGTGGGCCGATCCAATGTTGGTGTCCGGCGCCATCGTCGCCAGATGCGCGGCCTGGGTGATGAACAATCCCGCGGAGGAGGCCCGCGCTCCGCCTGGCGAGACGTAGACGATCACCGGCACCTGGCTGGCCAGAATACGCTGGACTATCCGGCGCGTGGAGTCGTCCAGTCCGCCTGGCGTGTCCAGCGTGATCACGACGAACGCGGCGTCGCCGCGCTCCGCGTCACCGATCGCTCTACCGACGTACTCGGCGACCGCGGGGGTGATCGGGCCACGCACATCCACCTGCGAAAACGATTCCCCGGCCGCGGAGCCGCGCAGGACGATCATTGCGAGCAGCGCCCCGCCGATCGCGACGGAGCGGAGGATCCGTGCGATCGTCATTGAGCTCCTGTTCTACAACTGCCCGCGAAGAAACTCGCCCGCGTCGGCCTCGCTCAGGGCAGTCTGCTCGCCGGACACCATATCCCGCACCAGCAGTTTCCCCTGCTCGATCTCATCCGGTCCCGCGATCACCGACCATCGTACCCCTCGACGGGCAGCATCGCGCAACTGGTTTGAAAGTCTTCCCCCGGCAATCGCCAGATCGCACGCGATTCCGGCGCGGCGGAGGTTGCCCGCCACCCGCAGCGACGTGGCGAGAGTCTCCTCCGAGAAGATGGTCATCTGGACTGGCGCGACCGGTCCTTGCATCCCCGCCGGAGCCAGGCCGAGCGCCTCGATCACGTCGATGATGCGGTCCAGTCCCAGAGCGCCGCCAGTTGCCGGTGTCGGTCGCCCGGTGAAGATGCCGATGAGATCGTCGTATCGCCCGCCGCCTACGAGCGAGCCGATCGCTGGTTCGACGACGGTGACTTCGTAGATGCAGCCGGTGTAGTAGTCGAGTCCGCGGACGAGCGTGGGGTCCACCTGCAGTCTGTCCGAGGCGATCCCCAGTCCGGCGAGTGCTGATACCAGGCGGCCGAGGCTAGCGATCGCCGCGGCGGCGTCCTCGCGACCGCCCAGGGTCCGGCCGAGCTCTGGCAGGATGATCGACGGGTCGCCCCGCGGGATTAGAAATCCGAACAGTCCGTCGATTTCCGCGCCGGAGAAGCCCCGTTCCATTAGTTCGGCCCGAACCCCCGCAGTGCCGATCTTGTCAAGCTTGTCCAGGGCGCGGAAGAGGCCCAGCGCCCGGTTCGGCGCGATTCCGAGTCGGGCGACGATCGCCTGGAGCAAACGCCGGTCGTTGAGGCGGACGACGAATCCTGGCAGCCCCAGATCGACAAGGCATGCCATCACGGTGAAGAGCACGTCGGCGTCGGCGAGTTCTCCCGGAACCCCAACGACGTCGATGTCGCACTGGGTGAACTCGCGGTATCTGCCGCGCTGGGGGCGCTCGGCACGCCACACCGGCGCGATGTGGTACCGCTTAAATGGACGAGAGAGATCGGGGTGTGATGCGACCACTCGGGCCAGGGGAACGGTCAGATCGTACCGTAGACCGACTTCGCGCCCGCCGCGATCGGTGAAGGCGTAGATCAGTTTGTCCGCCTCCTCGCCGTACTTGCCCTTCAGCGTCTCTGCGTATTCGAGCGCGGGAGTCTCCACTGGTTCGAAGCCGGACCTCTCGAAGTTCTCCCGGATGCGGGAGATGATCCAGGCGCGCAGCCGGCTTCGCCCGGGCAGCCAGTCACGCATTCCCTGGAGCGTCTGAACGGGGTTCGCCATTGCTGCCTCCTGCGCCGCCGGAAAATCCTCGGGACAAACAAAAACGGGGCGGCCGAGCCGCCCCTGGGATCGTTGCGCAGAGCGCGGCTAGCTGTCCGGTACGTCGTGGTGATGATGCAGGGTGCGCTCGAACATCGACGCGAGTATAGAGCGGTGCCCTGCTACGATGCCGGCGGGTGAAGATGCGGATCATCGCCGACCTCGATGTCGCACGATCGACCATCCTACGGCGCGGCGGGCAACCCGAGGACTCGGAGGGAGGCCAGGCTGCGCGGGAGGCGAACCGGCGCGTCTGGCGCGAACCGCTCACCATCGCCGAGGTGGTCGACCGCATCCTGCGGGATGTCGCGTCCGAGGGCGACACCGCGCTCCGCCGGATCGCCGCGCGAGTCGATGGGTTTCAGGCCGAAGAGTTCGCTGTCCCCGTCGATGTCGTGGGTGCCGCGAGGGCGGCGGTTCCCCGGAAGACCGTACACGCCCTCGAGCTGGCGGCGGAGAGGATCCGCTGGTTTCACGAGCGACATGTGCCGCGTGGCTGGGAGATCCGCGATGAGACGGGCGTCTACGGCCAGGTCGTCACGCCGATCGAGCGTGTCGGACTTCTCGTGCCGGGAGGGCGCGCGACCTATCCGTCGACGGTGCTGATGCTCGCCATCCCCGCCCGCGTGTGCGGATGTCGTGAGGTGGTGGTGTGCTCGCCGCCGGGGCCAGAGGGTCGTCCGTCACCGGTCATTCTCGCCGCCGCGGCGATCGCGGGTGTCGATCGCGTATTCGCGCTGGGTGGCGCCCAGGCCGTGGCGGCCCTGGCGTATGGCACCGCATCGGTTCCTCGGGTCGACAAGATTCTCGGGCCTGGGAACGCCTACGTCGCGGAGGCGAAGCGTCGGGTGTTCGGCACGGTCGGCATCGATCAGATCGCCGGGCCGACCGAGACGCTGATCATCGCGGATGATTCCCCCGACCCGTCGATCGTCGCGGCGGACGTGCTCGCTCAGGCCGAACACGATCCCATGGCGGCGGCCATCGTCATCGCCCTCGGCGAGAATGCCGCGGCCGCCATCGCCGCCGCCATCGCCACTGCCATCGAAAGCGCACCGCGTCGATCCATCCTGGAAGCCTCGCTGGCGCACAACGGTGGGGTCATCGTCGCTCCGTCGATCGACGTGGCGATGGATCTGGCGAACGCGTACGCGCCGGAGCATCTCGCTCTGCTCGTCCGCGATCCTTGGAGGTACGTTCCTCTCGTCCGTCACGCGGGTGGCGTGTTCGTTGGCGAACCATCCATCGAGGCAATCGGAGACTACGTCGCGGGGCCGAGCCACGTGATGCCGACGGGAGGCACGGCCCGCTTCTCCTCGCCCATCACCTGCCACGATTTCGTGAAGATCACGAGCCTGTTTGCGATCGCGGAGACGGGCGTGGCGCGGTTGGGACCGGCGGCGGCCGATCTCGCTCGGGCCGAGGGTCTCGAGAACCATGCACGCGCGATCGAGGCGCGCGACAGGGAGAAGGAGCATGTCGGTGTCTAGCGGGCGGAGGGCGACGGTCGAGCGTGCAACCCGGGAAACCACGGTACGGGTCGAGGTCACCATCGACGGTTCGGGGAAGGTCCGCGCCGAGACCGGAATCCCGTTCTTCGACCACATGCTGGATGCGCTGGGTCGTCACGGTCTTTTCGACTTCGACATCCGCTGCCAGGGCGATCTCGCGGTTGAGGCGCATCACACGATCGAAGACGTCGCGATCTCTCTTGGTCGCGCCTTCGATCGTGCGCTGGGTGAACGGCGCGGCATCGTTCGGATGGCCCACGCCTACGCACCGCTCGACGAAGCCCTCGCGCTGGTCGTCGTCGACTGCGGTGGTCGAGGCTATCCTGTGCTCGACACGGGCCTCAGCGGCGCGGTCGTCGGCGGCGTCGACGCCGACATGTTCCGCCACTTCTTCGAGTCATTCGCCATCGAAGCGCGCATGAACATCCATGCCCGCGCGCTCGCCGGAGCGAACGTACACCACCGCGTCGAAGCGCTCTTCAAGGCGCTCGCGCGGGCGCTCGATGGTGCGACCCGCCTTGACCCTCGCCTGGGCGATGCCGTCCCCTCCACGAAGGGAGCGCTGTAGGTCGGAGGCCTCCGAATGGTCAGCCCGCCGCCACTTCGACGTCCACCTGGAACTGCTCGACCACCGGGTTCGCGAGTAGTCCGCGGCACATCGATTCAGCCGCCTCACGCGCGGCCGCGGCGTCGGGAGCATCGAGATCCACTTCCAGGAACTTGCCCATCCGGACGCGCGTAACCGCATTGAAGCCGAGTTGATGCAGTCCCCCCTGGATCGCCAGTCCCTGGGGATCGTTCACCGTCGGCTTCAGCGAGACATAGATGCGGGCGTGCCACTTCACGTGATCAACTCCCTGTCGGTGATGCGCCGGAATGCCTCACGGTAGCGATGCATCGTCCCAACGACGATCGCATCGGGCATCTCCGGCGCCGGAGGTCTCTTGTTCCAACTGATGGATTCCAGATAGTCGCGCACGAACTGCTTGTCGAAACTCGCCTGAGGTCCGCCCGGGGCATAGGTCGTCGCATCCCAGAAGCGCGAAGAGTCCGGAGTCAGCATCTCGTCGATGACGACGAGGCGATCGTCGATGAAGCCGAACTCGAACTTCGTGTCGGCCAGAAGGATCCCCCTCGCCCGGGCATGGTCCCGGGCAAACGTGTAGAGGGTGAGGGAGAGGTGCTCCAGTTCTCTCGCCAGTTCGGTCCCCACGATGTGTACAAATTGGCTCCGGGTCAATGGTTCATCGTGACCGGCATCGGATTTTGTCGTGTGGGTGAAGAGGGGCGTGGCGAGCGCGTCGCTCTCGCGCAGATCGGGTTCCGCGGGCGCACCGAAGATGGCACCGTTTCGCCGATAGTCGGCCCACGCGGAGCCGGCGAGGTAGCCGCGTGCGACACACTCAACGTCGATGCGCCGCGCGCGACGAACGAGCATCACGCGCCCGCGGAGGGCGTCGTCCCACCGAACCTCGGGCGGCATCTGGGTAAAGTCCGCCGAGATCAGGTGGTTCGGACAGAGTGAACGGGTAGCGTCGAACCAGAAGGCGCTCAACTGCGTGAGGACTGCGCCCTTCCCCGGGAACGGGGTGGGCAGGATGACATCGAACGCCGATAGGCGGTCGGACGCGACCATCAGCAGGCTGTCGCCAAGGTCGTAGATGTCGCGGACCTTGCCACGTCGAAATAGCGGCAGGCCGATCTCGGTGGTCGTCATCGCTGACCGATATCCCTGCGGAACTGCATTCCGGCGAATCCCACGGCGGCGACGCCTGCGTACGCGCGATCGCGAGCTGCCGCCAGATCGGTTCCCAGGCCGGTGACGCCCAGCACCCGGCCACCGCCGGTGGCCAGCCCGTCCCCTGCCGCGCGCGTACCCGCGTGAAAATGGAGGAGCGAAGGTCTGTCGGTCAGGTCCCCGGAGATCGGGATTCCGCTCTGAGCGCTTTCGGGATAACCTGCCGACGCGAGCACAACGCAGCACGCGGCTCCGTCGCTCAGCGGCAATACCGGGGACACGCGCGCGAGATTCCCATCGGTCGCGACACCCATCAGTTCGAGGAGATCACCATCCAGGCGCGGTAGGATGACCTGCGCCTCCGGGTCCCCCAGGCGGGCGTTGATCTCGAAGACCTTCACCCCGGACGGGGTCACGAAGACTCCCGGGTAGAGAAAGCCGCGAAATGGGCGGCCGATACGAGCCATCGCCCGGACCAGCGGCGCCACAACGCGCAGTTCTATCTCCCGCTCCGACGCGGGCGCGAGCCCGGCGGGGGGAGAGTGCGTTCCCATGCCACCGGTATTCGGGCCCCTGTCCCCGTCGCACAGGGCCTTATGGTCGCACGCATATGGAAGCATCCGGTAGGTGGAACCATCGCAGATTGCGCTCACGGACACCTCGAACCCGCTCAGCATCTCCTCAATGACGATCACGGCGCCGGCGGCGCCGAAGGCCCTCCCGCGCATCGCGCGATCGATGGCCGCGTGCGCCTCCATCTGTGTGCGGCAGACGGTCGTGCCCTTGCCGGCGGCCAGACCATCGGCCTTCACCACCAGGCCGGGAGGACGGGAATCGACATAACGATGAGCCGCCGACTGATCGTCGAATGAGCCGGAGTCCGGCACAGGAACGTCGGCCTCGATGCAGAGTCGCCGCGCCCAACTCTTGCTCCACTCGATCTGCGCTGCCGCTCGCGTCGGACCGAAAACACGGACTCCTCGGGCCTCGAGTTCGTCCACAATGCCCAGGGCGAGCGGATCGTCCGGCCCGACGACGACGAGATCGATCCGGCGCTCGTCCGCCCAGTCTGCGATGCGCCCAACCTCGCGGGCGGGGATGTCGACGATCTCAGCGAGTGGCGCCATGCCCGGGTTGCCCGGCGCTGCGTACAGAGCGCCGCAGCGCGGACTCTGCCGGATCTTCCAGCACAGCGCGTGCTCGCGGCCGCCCGAACCGACTACGAGGACCCGCAGGCCTACTCCCATTCGATCGTGGCCGGCGGTTTCGACGAGATGTCGTACACGACGCGCGTGACCCCTTGCACCTCGTTGACGACGCGACTCGCCATCCTCGCGAGCAGGTCGTGCGGCAAACGGGCCCAGTCCGCTGTCATGAAGTCATCGGTGGTCACAGCCCGGATGGCGAGCACATTGCCATAGGTGCGCCCGTCTCCCATCACTCCTACCGTGCGGATTGGCGTCAAGACGGCGAGCGCCTGGGAACACTGTCGGTACCAACCACTGGCACGCAACTCCTCCGTCACGATGGCGTCCGCCGTGCGAAGCGTCTCCAGGCGGTCCGGCGTGACCTCACCGATGATGCGGATCGCCAGACCTGGGCCCGGGAAAGGGTGACGCCAGACGATCTCCTCTGGTATGCCGAGCGCCTCGCCGACTCTGCGTACCTCATCCTTGAACAGATCCCGCAGCGGTTCGATGATGTCGAACTCCATGTGGTCCGGGAGTCCGCCGACGTTGTGATGCGTCTTGATCGTCTGCGCGTGCCCGGAACCGGCGCTCTCGATGACATCGGGATAGAGTGTGCCCTGCACCAGGTAGTCGTACTGTCCGCGCGTGGCGGAAAGCCGGGATGCCTCGTGCTCGAACACCCGGACGAACTCGTGCCCGATCCGGCGCCGCTTCTCCTCCGGATCGATCACGCCCCGAAGGCGGTCGAGGAACCGCTCGCTCGCGTCAGCGATCACCAGATCGACCTTCCGGGAGGCGGCGAACGCCGCGCGAACCTCGTCGACCTCACCGCGTCGCATCAGTCCGTGGTCGACCAGCACGCAGGTGAGACGGTCTCCGATCGCGCGGTGAGTCAGACTCGCGGCCACCGCGGAATCGACGCCGCCAGACAGGCCGCAGATCGCTCGCCCCGCACCGACCTGTTCGCGTATCCGCGCCACCGCGCCATCGATCACGTGCTCGATCGTCCAATCGCCAGCGGCACCCGCAAGAAAAAACAGGAAATTGCGCAGGATGTGACCGCCATCGGGCGTGTGCACGACCTCGGGATGGAACTGCAGCCCGAAGATGTTGCCGCGACCGATTGCCGCGGGCACGCCGTTCTCGCTGCGTGCCAGCACGGAGAATCCTGGCGGGATCTCTGCGATGTGATCGCCGTGGCTCATCCAGACGGGCAGACGCCGGGGTAGTCCTGCTGTAAGGGGGTTCTCCGTGGTGAGTTCAATCGCCGCCTGCCCGTATTCGCGGCGTGAGCCCGCGCCCATCCGCCCCCCGAGCTGGTGGGCGAGGAGATGCATGCCGTAGCAGATCGCCAGGATCGGCTTTCCTGACTCGAGGACCGCACGCGGCGCGACGGGTGCTCCCGGCTCGTAGACACTGTTCGGACCGCCCGAGAGGACGTAGGCGATCGTCGCCGGGCCCGCGCACTCGGCTGCTCGCTCCGGCGCAAGGATCTCCGTAAAGACGCCGCACTCACGTACCCGTCGCGCGATGAGTTGGGTGTACTGTGACCCGAAGTCGAGGATCGCGACGACCTGCCGTGGGCTCACAGCGAGTGACGCTAGCAGGTCAGCCCGCGGCGGACTCTTCGGTGAGTGGCAGACCGACTCGCGTCGCCGCGCCGGCGGACATCACCCGGACTCGTCCCAGTGCCTCGGCCGCCAGCAAGAAGTCCTTGAACTTCCCGTAGCCGAACTCCGACTCATCGAAGGTCCCGCGCGCCTTGATTAGACGGCTCTTGACTCCAGCGGCCCCGGCCGAATCGCGATCGGGCGGAAGGCTCTCGCGCACGGCCACGACGAGTTGGTCGAGCAGGTCGAGCGGGATCTCGGCGCCGAATCGTGCCGCTCGGGTCTCGCCGCGCCGGCCGGATCGTGGACGTACGCCATCGCTACTCGCGCTGCCCGCCAGACTCGGAGCGGACTCGTCCGCGGTGAGGAGTTCGACCAGTCGGACGCGATGCGTCACGCCATTCACCGTCAGTTCGCGCGGCTCGCGATCGACACGGATGCTGCCCGTGGCAGAGAGGCGATCGAGCAGACGCTCGGCCTCCGTCCGCGCCTGGAGGTCGGGAAGCGCCTTCATCAACCGGGAGGCGAGAGTGCTGACGACCAGGCCGTAGGTGGCTGGTCGTCCGCTCTCGGCCACATCACGGATCATCTGCCGCGCCGCCTCGTCATCTAGTGGCGCGAATTCGACGGGCGCGGCGCCATCGGCCGGGCTGGGTAGGGCATCCGCTCTGGGAGGTGGCGCCGAGGTCGCGCCGATGCTGCGGGGAACCGCGAGGGGCGCCCGTGTCGCACCCTCGGCGGACGGGGCGGAGAGCCAGTCGACCGCTCCTTCCGAGACCAGTTGCAGCGCCCCGGCCTCGACGCCGGCCGCGATCAGGTCGCGGATCGTGGCGAATCCGTAGCGGCGTTCGCTGAAGGAAGCATCTTCGGCGATCAGATAGTCCTTGAGATTGGTCGACCGAAGTCTGCCGCGACCCTGCCGGCGGCGCGTCTCCAGCAACTCTCGTATGCGTGCGAAGAGATCGGACCGGCTGACCTCTGGGGTTGGTGGAGCCGGCGCGACCGGTTCGGGCGCCGCCGTCGCGTGTTCCTCCGGCCCACCCTCGGCCGTCTCCGGTGCGGTCGGTCGCATCACCCCGGCGCGATCGACGAACGGGCGCCGCTCTCGCCGATCGCGGCGCAGCGGGCGGCGGTTTCCCCCGTCCGTGCCGGACTCACGCGGGGTTGCCACGTCGTTCGCCGGCGGCAAAGCCTCATCGGAGGCAGCCGGCGACGGCGCGGTCGAAGCCGAGGTCTCAGTTGTCGTCTCCGCCGTGGAACGGCCCCGGCGCCTTCGGCGCCGAGCCAGTTCGGAGACCTCGGCACGGACCGCTGTCGATCGCGCCTCGGCGGATCCGAGGATCTGGCGGTAGGATATGAACTCGTCCGCCATCTCTCGGAGCACTACCGCGGCCATATCCTGGGCGATCACCACGACGCGCTTGCCTCGTGTCTGCGCGAGCCGAACGATCGGGATCAGGTCCTTGTCACCGGAGACGAGTACGAGCGTCTCCACCTGGGGCAGGAGATGGAGGGCGTCGACGCAATCCGCGACCAGGCACGGATCGGCCAGGCTTTTTCCCCGCGGTCCACCGGGCTGTTCAGCCTCGAAACGGAAGGTTGGCGCGTAGACCGGGTCTACGCCCGCTCGGTAGACGGCCAGACGATCGCTGGTCTGGCCCCACTCCGCGTACGCGCGCGCCAGAACTACCTGCCCATAGCTCTGCGCGGCGCGCACGATCCGCCTTACGTCGGGCATGGTGCCGCCCGTCTCTGCGGAGGTCGAGATCGCGAGGTTATCCCAATCGATGTAGAGGGCGACTTGCCCGGTGCCTGCCATAGTGGTGTCGTTCCTTTCTCGTGCGGCGGCGGTTCGCGCGGCATCCCATCCGTTTGTGGGCGGCGCGAGCAGTCGACGAGCGAGCGGGTTGCGTTCCCCTCGGAAGCGCACCGATATGCGGGTGCGGGTTCATTCCAGGAGACCGATCATCGCGGCGACCGGCACGCGCGGGCTGTTGCCACTTCCGCCGTACGTGCGCCGCATTCTCTCCAAATGCCGGACTCGCTCTGTCCAAGCCGATTGGATCATAGAGTACGCCCAGAGGATGGGCAATCTGATGGTGTGGCGCATCACTTTGGAGGCACCCTATACTCGGCTTGCGTCGTGGGTCCCGGGGGTGCCCCTGTCCGTCGACCGGTCAGCCGCGGAGTGGCGGTCTGGCTGGGTACAGCGGTCATGGCGGTTCTCGGAGTCGGCCTGGGTGTTGGCCTCTGGTTCGATCTTTCTTTCGGGACGCGCCCGTTCGGCACACTGGTCGGATCGGGAATCGCGATGCACGGGGCGTTATTCATCGTCTACTGGTGTGTGGTGAGAGCGATCGGACGCGTGGATGAAGGCGGAAACGCTCGCGTGGTAGAGGCGGTTCGGGGAGCGGATACGAACGGATGAGGATCTTCGGGATCGCGATCCTGGTCCTTGCGGTGGTGATCGTCGGTGCGACCCAGGCCCGGGTCAAGCTGCCCCACATTCAAATTCCGGCCGAGGCAATCGCCGGCGTGGGGAGCTTCCCGATCACGAACACCATGCTGGCGGGCTGGATCTCGGTGGTTGTGATCCTTGCGATTACCCTTCGGGCGGTGGGCCAGTCCCGCGACGTCCCCGGGCGCCTCCAGGGGTTTATCGAGGTCGTGATCGGGTTCTTTCTCAACCTCTGCGAGAGCGTCGCGGGTCCCGAGCGCGGCCGGCGATTCTTCCCAATCGTGGGCTCGATCTTCCTGTTCCTGGTCGTTTCGAACTGGATGGGGCTCCTCCCCGGTTACACGACCATCGAAGTCAAGGAGTGGCGTGCGCCTGCCTCGGCCGAGACAGTAGCTGTCAAGAAGGATGTCCACCTCGCCAAAGATGACCACGCCGGAAAGGATGATCACGGGAAGTCGGCGGGGATCCCCCTGCTTCGCGCGGTGAGCTCGGACTTGAACACCACGCTCGCGCTCGGCCTCCTCTCGGTTCTCCTCACGCAGGTCTACGGTCTTCGGTATCTGAAAGGTGAGTACGTTCAGCGATTCTTCAACTTCCGCGAGGGTCCCATCGGGTTCTACGTCGGAGTTCTCGAACTGATCGGGGAGTTCGCCAAGATCATCTCCTTCACCTTCCGACTCTTTGGGAACATCTTCGCCGGAGAGGTTCTCCTCGCCGTGATCGTGTTCCTTCTCCCCTGGGTCGCCGTCCTGCCGTTCCTCGGTCTGGAGTTGTTCGTGGGGCTCATCCAGGCCTTCGTGTTCGCGGTGCTGACGCTGGTCTTCATGACCCTCGCGACCACGAGCCACGCTCACCACGATGACAGTCACTCAGGTGTTCACGATCCTGCCTCCGGGCACGATCAGGCGCACACGAACCGGGCTCATTCCTAAGGAGGCGAAGACAGACTCATGACCGACGCAGGCGTACAACTTCTCGCAGCGGCGCTCGCCATCGGACTCGGGGCGATCGGGCCGGGTATCGGCATCGGTATGCTCGCGGCCCGTGCCATGGAGGCGTTGGGTCGTAACCCGGAGGCCGAGGGTGCGATCCGCGGTAACCTGATCCTGGGGCTCGCGTTCGCCGAGGCCATCGCGATCTACGCGCTCGTTGTTGCGCTGATCATCAAGTTCGTCTAAGAGCGACTGATGGATCAACTGGGGATCAACGTCCCCGGGCTGGTCGCCCAGCTCGTCAACTTCCTGCTGCTCTTGTTCCTCCTCACGAAGTTCGTCTTCCCGCGGATCGTTCAGGCACTGGACGCGCGTTCGGAGAAGATTCGGCTGAGTCTCGATCGAGCCGACGAGGTTAAGGCCGAGGCCGAGCGGATGGAACGCCAGTTCCAGGAGCGCTTGGCGGAGGCGCGTCGCGAGGGGCAGCAGATCGTCGCCAACGCGAATCAGATCGCGCAGCGCATCCAGGAAGACGCTCACGCCCGCGCGACCCAAGATGCGGAGACATTCCTGAATCGGGCCCGAGAGCAGGTCCAGCGCGAGTCCGAGAGTGCCCGCGCGCAATTGCGTCAGGAGGTCGCCGGGCTGGCGATCCTCGCCGCGAGTCGCGTCATCCAGCAGGCCTTGAGCGAGAAGGACCACGTGGACCTGATCCACCGGGTGCTGGACGAGGCCGAGGCTGGCAGTCGGTGAGCGTGTGCCAGATGGGAGCGCCGAGGGACCCCGATGGCCGGTGAGTCGCTGGCTCGCCGTTATGCGCAGGCCGCTTTCGAGCTCGCGCTGGAGGTAGGCGAGGACCCCTCTGAGTGGGTGCGGGATCTGCGCACTCTCGCGCGCGAGACCGAGGAGCCGGCACTGGCGACGATTCTCCAGTCGCCGCGGATTCCGTTCTCCAGAAAGCGGGAGATCATCGGTCCGGCGATCGAAGGGTTGCCCCGACTCCGGCAGAACCTGATCCTGGCGATGGTGGAGAATGGGCGCACGGCGTCGATCTCTCGCGTGGCACAGGAATTGCAGCGCCGGGTCAACGACCTTCAAGGTGTCGTCGATGCGGAAGTGACTACCGCAATCGCGATCGATGAGGGGACCGCCGAGCAGATCGGTCAACTTCTCGGGAAGATCACCGGCAAGCGCGTGACGATGCAGCGTCGGGTCGATCCGTCGATCCTCGGTGGCCTCATCGCGCGAGTCGAAGACTCGCTCATCAACGCAAGCGTCGCGGGGCGTCTGAACGCGCTTCGCGATCAACTCACTTAGGGGGTCACCGTCATGGTGGTGCGCGCAGAAGAGATCACCAACATCCTCAAGGATCGCATCCAGCAATTCGGGATGCAGGTCCAGACGACCAATGTCGGCTCGGTGATCGAGGTCCACGATGGGGTCGCACGGATCTACGGCCTTAGCAACGCCGTATCCGGCGAGATGCTGGCCTTCTCAAACGGGATCTACGGACTTGCGCTCAACCTCGAGGAGGACACCGTCGGTGCGGTACTCCTGGGCGATGAGGTCGGTATCAAAGAGGGCGACGAAGTGCGATCGACCGGTCGCGTCGCCGACGTACCGGTGGGGAACGCCCTAGTGGGGCGAGTCGTCAACGCGATCGGCGAGCCGATCGATGGCAAGGGCCCGATCGACGCGTCGGAGCGGCGTCCGGTCGAGCGGATCGCGCCCAACGTGACAACCCGCAAGTCGGTCGATACGCCGCTCTCCACCGGTATCAAGGCAGTCGACTCGATGCTCGCCATCGGCCGAGGTCAGCGCGAACTCATCATCGGGGACCGCGGCACCGGCAAGAGTGCGGTGGCAATCGACGCGATCGTCAATCAGAAGAAGGGCGACGTCGTGTGTGTCTACGTTGCTATCGGCCAGAAGGCGTCCAAGGTGGCTCAAGTCGTCGCGACGCTCGAGCGGTACGGCGTTCTGGAGAACACCATCGTCGTCGCCGCGAATGCGACCGAGCCCGCCGCGCTGCAGTACCTGGCGCCGTACGCCGGGTGCGCGATGGGTGAATTCTTCCTCGACCAGGGGAAGGATGCCCTGATCGTCTATGACGACCTCACCAAGCATGCCTGGGCATACCGGCAGATGTCGCTGTTGTTGCGTCGTCCGCCCGGTCGCGAGGCCTATCCGGGTGACGTGTTCTACCTCCACTCTCGGCTTCTGGAACGAGCCTGCCGCCTCAATGCGGAGAATGGCGGTGGGTCGCTGACAGCGCTGCCCATCATCGAGACCCAGGCGAACGACGTCTCGGCCTATATCCCGACGAACGTGATCTCCATCACCGATGGGCAGATCTATCTCGAATCGGATCTCTTCTACGCCGGCGTTCGACCGGCGATCAACGTGGGCCTTTCGGTGAGCCGTGTCGGTTCGGCGGCACAACGGCGCGCGATGCGCCAGGTGGCGGGGCGTATGCGACTCGAATTCGCACAGTACCGCGAACTCGCAGCCTTCGCCCAGTTCGGATCCGAGCTCGATGCCGCGACCCGGCGGCAGCTCGATCGCGGCGCTCGCATCACCGAGGTGTTCAAGCAGCTGCAGTATCGCCCCCTCACGATGCAGAAGGAGGTGGCGATCATCTTTGCGGTGACCAACGGCTTTCTCGACGATGTGCCGGTCGAGAAGGTACAGGCGTTCGAGGCTGCCTTCCACACATTCCTCGATACGAACCATCCAGGTTGGCTCGAGGCGCTGGGAACCAAGCTTGCGCTGGACGACGAACTGACCGCCCAGTTGCGTAGCGCACTGACCGAGTTCAAGGCGAGCGTTCCGTACTGACATGCCGAGCGCGAGAGAGATTCGGCGGCGCATTCGGTCGGTCCGGAGCACGTCGCAGATCACCAAGGCGATGGAGATGGTCTCTGCCGCCAAGTTGCGCCGCGCGCAAAACAGCGCTGTCGCCGGCCGCCCTTATGCCGATCAGTTGCTCGACGTCGTGAGCGTGCTCCATGCCAGGGCCGGTGAGTCCGAAGAGATCCACCCGTTTCTCCGCACCCGACCGGAGCGCCGGGCGATGCTTATCCTCGTCACTCCCGATCGCGGCCTGACGGGCTCGCTAGTCGGGAACCTGCTTCGGGCGGCGCAGAACTTTTTGCTCGATCATCCGGACCCGCAGATCATCGCCGTTGGGCGCAAGGGGCGAGACTTCTTGGTGCGCCGAGGACGGAACGTCGTCGCCGAGTTCACAGCGTTGGGCGACCGGCCGGGTATCCTCGACCTCGCGCCGATCGCGCGCATCGCCGGCGAGGCGTACACCGCGGAGGAGGTCGACCAGGTCAGCGTCCTGTACGGAAGGTTCGTGACCACCACCAACCAGGCCGTCACGACCATGCCGCTGCTCCCCATCGCCGCGCCGCGCGATGAGGTCGCAGAGGTCCACTACGCGGATTACCTTTTCGAACCCAGCCCCGCAGAAGTTCTCAACGCGCTCCTGCCGCGCTACGTGGAGGTCGAGATCTACCACGCGTTGCTGGAGGCGATCGCAAGCGAGCACGCCGCCCGGATGGTGGCGATGCACAACGCGACCGAGAATGCCAAGGACATCGTCAAATCCCTCACCCTTACATACAACAAGGCCCGCCAGGCTGGCATTACCAAAGAGATTCTGGAGATCGCGGGCGGCGCCGAAGCGCTGCGCGCCGCGAGTTAGGAGAGCGCCGTGACCGACACCCTCCATCGCGCCGACACGACCGCCGGAGCCGTCGGAAAGGTGGTTCAGATCATTGGACCGGTCGTGGATGTCGAGTTTCCCGCCGATCGCCTGCCAGCGATTCTGAACGCGCTCGAGGTCGAACGGCCCGGCGCGGACAGTCTCATCATTGAGGTCGAGCAGCACCTGGGAAACAACTGGGTGCGCTGCGTGGCTATGGATACCACTGATGGTCTTCCTCGTGGCGCCCGTGCGGTCGATACCGGCGCGCCGATCAGCGTCCCGGTGGGGGAGAGGACGCTGGGCCGCATGTTCAACGTCCTCGGCGCGCCGATCGATGGGGGCGAGCCTGTCGATCGCTCATACTCCTTGCCGATCCATCGCGCACCGCCGCCCTTTGTCGAGCAGGCTACCGAGGCGGAGGTGTTCGAGACCGGCGTCAAAGTGATCGACCTGATCGCAACCTTCACCAAGGGTGGCAAGGTCGGACTCTTCGGCGGAGCCGGCGTCGGGAAGACCGTGACGATTCAGGAACTGATACACAACGTTGCCTCGGCGCATGGCGGATTCTCTGTCTTCGCTGGCGTCGGCGAGCGTTCCCGCGAGGGGAACGATCTGTGGCACGAGATGCGGGAGTCGGGAGTGCTCCCCAAGACCGTCATGGTCTTCGGCCAGATGAACGAGCCGCCGGGAGTGCGGCTCCGCGTCGGCCTGACCGGACTGACGATGGCCGAGTACTTCCGCGACGAGGAAGGGCGCGATGTCCTCCTCTTCATCGACAACATCTTCCGCTTCACCCTGGCCGGTGCGGAGGTCTCCGCGCTTCTCGGACGCATGCCGTCGGCGGTCGGATATCAGCCGACGCTGGCGACGGAAATGGGTCAGCTTCAGGAACGCATCACTTCGACGCGCAAGGGCTCGGTCACGTCGGTCCAGGCGATCTACGTTCCGGCCGACGATTACACCGACCCGGCCGTTGCGACCACGTTCGGGCACCTGGACGCGATCGTAGCGCTGGACCGGGCGATCGCTGAGCAGGCGCTGTTCCCGGCGGTCGACCCGCTCGCATCCAGTTCCCGGATCCTCGATCCCGCTGTGGTGGGGCAGGATCATTACGATGTGGCCCGCGGAGTGCAGCGCGTGTTGCAGCGCTACAAGGACCTTCAGGACATCATCGCCATCCTCGGCGTCGAGGAGCTCAGCGAGGATGACCGCTTGATCGTTGCGCGCGCCCGCAAGATGCAGCGGTTCTTCTCGCAGCCGATGAATGTGGCCGAGGTCTTCACCGGGACTCCGGGCGTATATGTTCCCCGGGCGGAGACGGTGCGTGGCTTCCGCGAGATTCTCGATGGGCGTCACGATGACCTGCCAGAGCAAGCGTTCTATATGGTCGGAACGATCGAGCAGGCGCGCGAGAAGGCCGAGCGCCTGGCGCGAGGGAACTGAGTGCCGGGCCTATCGCTCGATATCGTCACAGCCGAACGGGAGGTATTTCCACTCGAGGATGTGGACGCGGTCACGCTCCCGGCCGCGGGTGGCGAATTGACGATCCTGCCGCATCACGCGTCGCTGCTCACGCTGTTGCAGGCCGGGGTGATGCGGGTCACCCGGCGTGGCGGCGTGGTCGAACTGGCGATCACCGGTGGGTTTGCTGAGATCCACGGGTCGAAATTGCGCGTTCTCGCCGACGCGGCCGAGCGCAGCGAGGAGATCGATCTCGCGCGGGCGCAGGCGGCCGAGGCGCGGGCGAAAGCGCTGCTGGCGGATCCGAGTCAGATTCGCGAAGCCCCGGCCGCTGCGGAGATGCTGCGGAGATCACAGGTTCGTTTGAAAGTTGCGCGCCGCCGCCGCGCGGACGGTTCGAGCGGCTAGACTGAGCGCCGACCAGAAGAGGGAGGCGACCGGATTGGGTGACTGCCTCGTCGTGCGGGGAGGGACTCCGCTGCGCGGCGATGTCTGGGCGTCCGGCTCGAAGAATGCCGCGCTGCCCATGCTGGCGGCGACGCTGCTGACGCGTGATGAGGTGGTCGTCGATAACCTCCCGGTGATCGACGATATCCGCCGGATGCTCGCGCTCCTGGAGCGCCTGGGAGCAGACGTCGACCTCGACGAAGAGAACCACAGCGTGCGTATCCGCGCTCGCGATCTGACCTCGAGCGAGATCGACGCCGCGCACGCCACGGCAATGCGGGCGTCCTTCCTCCTCATCGGCCCGCTTCTGGCCCGCACAGGCCACGGCATCGCTCCCGCGCCGGGGGGCTGCGCGATCGGCCGCCGACCCGTCAACGTCGACATCAAGGGGTTTACCGAGATGGGTGCCGACGTCCGGGAGATCGACGGGCGATACGAGATTCGGGCGCCACGCCTCCGCGGCGAGCGCGTTTATCTCGATTATCCCAGCCACACCGGCACAGAGAATTTGATGATGGCTGCGTGTCTGGCCCGTGGCCGCACGTTGATCAAGCACGCCTCCGCCGAACCAGAGGTCGTCGCGCTCGCCGGGTGTCTCAACCAGATGGGGGCGCGCATCACCGGTGCCGGATCGAGCCTGATCGAGATCGAAGGGGTCCGCGAGCTACGTGGCGCGCACCTGCACTGCCTTCCTGATCGCATCGAGGCGGGGACGTTCGCGATCGCCGCGCTCATCAGTCAGGGCGACGTAACCATCCACGACGTGTATGTCCCTCACATGGACCCCGTGACCCATAAGTTGATCGACGTCGGCGGCATCGTCGATGAGGATCAGGACGCCGGTTGCGTCCGCGTCCGCGCCAACGGCCACCTCCGGGCCTGCGAACTGCAGACGCTTCCCTACCCCGGGTTCCCTACCGACCTGCAGTCCTGTTTCGCGACTCTGCTCACCCAGGCGGACGGCACGAGTTTCGTCCACGAGCGTATCTTCGACGACCGGCTCGGCTACGTGGGCGAACTGCGCAAACTCGGCGCCGACGTCTCGATCACCGGTGGGCAGACAGCGCTGATCCACGGTCCCAGCCGTCTCCGCGGCGGTGTGACCCGGACGAGCGATCTGCGCGCGGGCGCCGCGCTCATCCTGGCCGGGCTCGTGGCGGAGGGTGAGACGACCATCACCGATGTCCACCACATCGAGCGCGGCTACGAGGGGATCGACGCCAAGCTCGGTGGCCTTGGCGCGCGGATCGAAAGGGTGCGGGAACCCGAGCCTGCCGCGACTCTCCGCTAGTACACTCCTCGAACCTCACATCCGCAGGGCGTCTCTCTGATGTTCTCCCGCCAGATCGGCATCGACCTCGGTACTGCCAACGTCCTTGTCTATGTGAAGGGGCGCGGTATCGTCCTCGAGGAGCCCTCGGTCGTGGCGATGTCGAACACCGAGAACGAGATCCTCGCCGTCGGCCGCCAGGCTCAGATGATGCTGGGGCGGACGCCCGGAACCGTCACCGTCATCCGCCCCATGCGCGACGGGGTTATCGCCGATTTCCTCGTCACCGAGGCGATGCTCCGCTACTTCATTGAGAAGATCACCGGCTCGTTCAAGATCCTGCCGATCGATGTGATGATCTGCATCCCCGCCGGGGTGACCAGCGTGGAGCAGCGAGCGGTCCACGACGCGGTGAAGCAGGCGGGGGCCCGTCACGCGTGGCTGATCGAGGAGCCGCTCGCCGCAGCGATCGGTGCGCAACTGCCCATTCACGACCCGAATGGGAACATGGTCGTCGACATCGGCGGCGGTACCACCGAGGCGGCGGTGATCTCCCTCAACGGCATCGTCGTCAGTACGTCGGTGCGCGTGGGCGGTAACCGAATGGACGAGGCGATCGCGACCTACATCAAACGCAAGTACAACTTGATGATCGGCGATCGGATGGCTGAGGAGGTCAAGATTCAGATCGGTTCGGCGTTGCCGCGCGAGCAAGAGTTGACAATGGAGGTGCGCGGGCGCGACTACGTCGGCGGCCTCCCTAAGACTGTTACGGTGCGATCGAGTGAGGTCCGCGAGGCGATTGCCGAACCCCTCTCTCAAATCGTCGCCGCGGCGCGCACTGTGCTCGAGCAGACGCCGCCCGAACTGGCGTCCGATGTCATTGATCGTGGGATCGTGCTCACCGGTGGCGGCGCCCAACTCCACGGAATCGAAAGGCTGCTCACGCTCGAGACCAACGTGCCCTGCTACGTCGCCGAGAACCCGCTCCAGTGCGTCGCGATTGGCGCCGGCCTGGCGCTCGAGCGAATCGACGTCCTGCGCCGCCAGCTTCCCACGATCGACAGCTGAGCGCCCGGCGGGGGTTTCCCCGCTTGTTTGCATCCGCGGGCGCAACTTGAGAATAACTTTGGTCTAATGGACGTAACGCGGCCGTTTACCCGCGCCTTATCGGGGCGTCCGGAGAATCGCCTCCGCGAGGAGGACAGCATCGCAGTGCAAACTGACATCGAGCGGTATTTGAACCACCTGGTGGTGGAGCGAGCCGCCTCTGAGAACACCGTCGCGGCCTATCGCAACGACCTCACGCAACTGCACGAGTTCCTTCGCAGCAGCCGCACCGGGAGAGCCCTTTCCATAGTCGGCTTCGATGGCGGCTTCAACTGGGCCGGGGTGGGCAAGGAACGGCTCAATGGGTTCGTCGCGCACCAGCGGGAAAAGGGGTACGCGTCGGCGACCCTCGCCCGGAAGATTGCCGCGGTCAAGTCCTACTTCCACTGGCTGACCAGTGAAGGCACTATCAAACTGGACCCGACCGACGCGCTCGACTCGCCGAAAGTCGGCAAGACGGTGCCGCGCGTGCTCAGCGGCGACGAGGTGGAGGCGTTGCTCGCCGCCCCGTCGGTGAGGATGGGGCCCGAGGCTGTCCGCGATTCGGCCATGCTCCGTCTGCTCTTCGCGACCGGAATGCGCGTCTCCGAAATGATGTCGCTCAATCTCGACGACGTCGACCTGCACTCGGACTACGTGCGCTGTCTCGGAAAGGGCGGGCGCGAACGACATATTCCGTTCGACTTCCGCACCCAGAAAGCGCTCGAGGATTACCTGGGGAGCGCCCGGCCGACAATGACGCGGCACGGCGAAACCGCCGCTCTGTTCGTGAACCACCGCGGGGAGCGACTCACCCGGCAGGGATTCTGGCTCATCCTGAAGGGCCACGCGCGTTCCGCCGGACTCACCGGCAGCATCACGCCGCACACCCTGCGCCACTCCTTTGCGATCCATCTGCTGAGCAACAACGCGAACCTACGCGATGTCCAGGAGTTGCTTGGGCACGCCAACATCGCCACGACCCAGATCTACAGCCACATGGTGGGCGAGGCCCAGCGCAAGACTGGCTGAGCCGGATGCCGCACCCGCGAACTCCGGGCATCACGCCCGGAGTTCGCTCTACGGGTCGACGTACGCGACGGTGGGTCGGGCGAACCCGTTGAACTCTGACGCGTAGCTCAACGTGTAGGCCCCCGTTGCCATCACGTAGACCCGATCGCCGATCTCCACCTCCGGCATGGGGACACCCGTCTGAATTGTGTCGACGCTATCGCAACTCGGGCCTGCCAGGGTCACGATGCGGCTCTCCGCGGTGCGCTCGGTGAGAAACTCGTACCGGATTCCGCCGATCGTCTCCATCAGCCCGTTGAAGACTCCTGCGTCGAGGAACGCCCAGCGTTCGTCGCCACGGTCGGCCAGGCCGATCACCTCCGCGACCAGGACCCCGGCGCTGCCGACCAGGCCACGACCCGGCTCGGCAGCGACGCGGATGTCCGCCGGAAACAGTTCGCGGATGTGATGGCGGACGACCTGACCGATCTCCTCAGCCTCGGGTACCTGGGTAAGATGGCGCACCGGAAACCCGCCTCCGATGTTCAGCAGCGAGAGGGCGATGCCGTGCCGCTCGGCTTCGTCCCAGATCCGCGCGCAATGCAGCAAGGCACCACGCCAGGCGTGCGGCGAGAGGCACTGCGATCCCACGTGGAACGTCACGCCGATTGGGTGCAGGCCCTGGCGGGCCGCGCCGCCCAGTAGTGCGATGGCCTCGTTCGGATCCGCGCCGTGCTTCCGCGAGAGAGGCCAGGCGCTCTCCGAGTTATCTACCGCGATGCGGACGTACACATCTGAGCCGGGGGCGTGGTGGGCGATCTTTTCGACCTCGGCGGGAGAGTCGATGGCGAACGCGCGCACGCCCACGGCGCGCGCGGCGGCGACGAACGACGGCGGCTTCACGGGATTGGAGGAGGTGATCCGACCTGGCGCCGCGCCGGCGTCGAGTGCCAGCCTCATCTCCGCCTCCGAGGCGACCTCGAAGTCGCACCCTTCGACGGCCAGAGTGGCGAGGATCCCGGGGTCCGGATTGGCCTTCACCGCGTACGACACGGTGCACGGCGCCAGCGCGCCGAGCAGGCGTCTGTAATTCGCGCGCACGATCCGGCGATCGACCATCAGATGCGGCGTCGGGAGCAACCGGCTCCGGCCGAGGAGTTCCTCGGTGAGTCGGAGTTCGAGGGCGTCGGTGATGGTCTGCACGGTCAGTACGCGATGAACGGGGCGGCGTCGGTGATCGGCCGGGCTGCGCTCGCGATCGCCTCGCGGACGTAGCGTGGCGACGCAAACATGTGCCGATGTGAGATGCCGTCGTAGTGCTGCAGCGTCAGGCCGCGCTGCGCGACCCGCGCATCGATCTCATCGCCATCGAGCGACGCCGGATCGATGGCGTCGCTGGCGGTCGCAAAGCCCCATGGTTCTCCGAAGGCGGGCACGAAGGTGGCATAGCTGCACACGATCGGGAAGGCCTCGCGCAGCGTCCGTACGATCGCGGCGTGACCGCCGACGATGGGCCCGGCGACCGACTCCGCCTGCAGCGAGAGGATACCGCCGGGGTTCAGGTGTTCGCGGACGATGCGATAGAACTCGAGCGTGAACAGCAAATAGGCAGGCCCGCCCGCGATCGGATCGGTTACATCGATGACGATCGCATCGAATCGCTCGTTCGTGCGCTCGAGGGCGGCGCGGGCATCGCCGATCACGACCTCGGCGCGTGGATCGTCGAACGCGCCGCGATGGAATGCGTGGAGATGCTGGCGCGCGAAGTCCACGGCGTCGGGGTCGATGTCGACCATCACCGCACGGCGGACCGACGGCTGGCGCAGCACTTCGCGCAGCGTCGCGCCCTCGCCTCCTCCGGCGATAAAGACGGACCTGGGAGCGGGGTGCGCCAGCAGCGCGGGGTGCACGAGCGACTCGTGGTAGATGTGCTCGTCGCGCTCCGCCGACTGGATCTTCCCATCGAGGAACAGCGCCCGGCCGAACGTGTCCGTATCGCAGATGGAGAGGCGCTGGAACGGCGTCTGCCGCGCGACTAGCTCCTGCTCGACGTTGAAGGTGACCGCGTAGCCGGGCCAGAGATGGACGGTCTGCGCCGTGGTCAAGCCACGCTCCCGGCGGTCTGGAGGATGACACCCCGTTCGATCTCGCGGGTCTCCACGCGACGCGCTCGAACACGACCGGCGATGAAGTCCACGACGTCCGTCGGGCGCATGGTCGGGCTACAGGTGAAGATGTCCACCGCGGCGTAGGCATGCTCCGGCCACGTGTGGATCGTCAGATGGGACTCGGCGATCATGACGATCGCGGTGACCCCCATCGGCTGAAACTTGTGGCTAGAGACACTGAGGACCGTCGAGCGCAACTGTTCGGCCGACCGGACCAGTGTCTCGCAGATCAGTCTCTCATCGTCGAGCGCGTATTCCGAACACTCGTGGAGTTCGATGAGGAGATGACGTCCCAGGGCCATTCCTTATCCCCAAGGCGTATACCTCGTCATTTGCCCATCGGCCGCTCGCGGTGGCGAACGGGTATGCGGACGGTGAGCTCACGCTCGCGAGGGATGCCAGAATCTGCTTGCTCGAGAAGCCTCCTCAAGGCTGCCGTATCAAGGCCGGCAATTGTACCAGCGATATCGGTCCGATTCAAATAGATCCGGCTACATTCGGCGCGGAGGTGCGCCGATGCGGTGGGGGGCGGCGATCTCACTCACGGTCACATTCCCATCGGGTAGGGCGTCCCCGGTGCGCGGTGAAGGGCGGTTCGCGACGGCGACGCGGAAAGACTGGGAGAGGGACGTTTTTCCTCGTTGGCGGAACGCGTCGTAGAGCGCCTCGGCCAGCTTCAGGGCCTGATTCCGCGCGACCTCGGTCGATCTCCGATCCATCGTCGCCGCCGGTCACGCTCCCCACCGCATCGTGACTCCGTGCGCGGGTCACGCTCCGCTGAGAACGATCTGGACATCGAGTTCGGCATCATCCCCCGTGGGCGAGTCGATCCCGCAGAGCGTGATGCAGGACAGGCTGCTCGTGCGACGGCCTCGGGACTCGCGCTGGGTCCCGAACCGGCAGTTCTTCAGGGCGGCGATGGAGGGCTGTCCGTTCAGCGATCTCACCCAGGCAGTCGCGGCGATTCCGGGATACCCGGCTTTAGAGCTCGGGGACCTAGGCCTCAGTCCCACCGTTCGCCAGCGCCTCGTAGGTGCTCAGGTACCGGACTCGGCGTGGCGCGTGTTGACACTCTTGATGATAGGCGTGGCATACGTGACATGGATACCCGCACTCGCGACCACCCCGGCGGTTGTGTCAGAGGCGCGAACAGGCTCGCAGCAGCGTTCGGGTCGCCGTAGATCCCGTCGTACGGCGCGATGAAGTCGACCATCTGGTCGATGTCTCGCGCGCCTCGGGGAAGCGGGTCAATGTTCCTTGCATCGTTGGCCGGCCGGGAGTCCGATTCAAACAGTCCTGTCTACAATCGCCGCCGGTGGCAATCGACCGGACCACAGACCTCGCCCGCGTCTACGACCACACCACCGTCGAGCAGCGGATCTACGCCGCGTGGGAGGTCTCGGGCGCATTCACTCCGGAGATCGTGACCGATGCCGAGACCGAGGCTCTGCCCTTCGCGATCGTGATCCCGCCGCCGAACGTGACCGGCGTGCTCCACCACGGGTCCGCGTTCTTCGTGACGCTCCAGGACCTCATGACACGCTGGAGGCGGATGCAGGGTCGGCGGACCCTGTGGCTGCCCGGCACCGATCACGCCGGGATCGCCACCCAGAACGTCGTCGAGGATGCGCTGGCGCGCGAGGGGCTCAGCCGGTTCGATCTGGGCCGCGACCGCTTCGTCGAGCGGGTCTGGCAGTGGAAGGAGCAGTACGGCTCGATCATCACCTCCCAGTTGCGGCGCATGGGCGCCTCCGTCGACTGGACTCGCGAGCGGTTCACGCTTGACGAAGGGCTTTCCCGCGCCGTCCGCGAGGCGTTCGTCCGCCTCTACGAGAAGGGCCTGATTTACCGCGGCAGCTACCTGGTGAACTGGTGCCCGCGTTGTACGACCGTGCTCTCGGACCTCGAGGTGGATCACGTCGAGACTGATGGCCAGCTCTGGCACATTCGCTATCCGGTCGCCGATGGATCGGGTCGCGGCGTGGTGGTGGCGACGACGCGACCAGAGACGATGCTCGGCGATACGGCGGTCGCCGTACACCCCGACGACGAACGGTACACTGATCTCGTCGGTCTCACCGTCACGCTGCCGCTCGTGGAACGGGAGATCCCGCTCATCGCCGACTCGATGGTCGATCGTGCGTTCGGCACGGGTGCCGTCAAGATCACGCCCGCCCACGATCCCGCCGACTACGAGACCGGACGACGCCATTGCCTGCCCTCGGTGACCGTGATCGACAGTGACGCGCGGATGACCGCCGACGCGGGACCGTACGTGGGTGTCGATCGCTACGAGGCCCGAAAGCGGATCGTCGCCGATTTGGACGCGCGCGGACTCCTCGTGCGAGTGGAGGCGCACCGCAGCAACGTCTCGCAGTGCAGTCGGTGCGACACGGTACTCGAGCCGAGGATCAGCGAGCAGTGGTTCGTGCGGACGAAGCCGCTCGCCGATCCAGCAATCGCGGCGGTACGCAATGGGCGCATCCGCATCATCCCGGAGCGGTTCGAGCGGACCTATTACCACTGGATGGAGAACATCCGAGACTGGGTCATCTCGCGCCAGTTGTGGTGGGGGCATCGTATCCCCGTCTGGTACTGCGCTCACGGGCACATGACGGTGATGCGCACGGACCCGACCGCCTGTGCGACGTGTGGCGGGAACGTCCGTCAGGACGAGGATGTCCTCGATACGTGGTTCAGTTCCGCGCTGTGGCCATTCTCGACGCTCGGCTGGCCGGAGGAGACGCGCGACCTGAAGTACTTCTATCCGACCTCGGTGATGGAGACCGGGTACGACATCATCTTCTTCTGGGTCGCACGCATGATCATGACCGGGCTCGAGTTCATGGGAGAGGTGCCGTTCCGGACGGTATACCTGCACGGGATGGTGCGCCACGCCGACGGCACGAAGGTATCCAAGTCCGACTATCGGCCCGGCGATGATCCGGTTGAAGTGATCGAACAGTACGGCGCGGATGCGCTGCGGTTCGTCCTGGCGACGGCGTCCACGCCGGGCAACGACCTACGCCTCTCATTCAAGCGGGTGGAGGGTGCACGAAACTTCACGAACAAGCTCTGGAACGCGGCACGTTTTGTCCTCGGCACGGGTGCGGAGGGGGAAGAGGCGGGCCAGCCCGGAATCTTCGATCTCTGGATCGAACGGCGAGCCGATGAGGTCACCGACGAGGTCACGCGGCATCTTGAAGAGTTCAACTTCGGCGAGGCGGGCCGCCTGCTGTACGACTTCGTCTGGAGCGAGTACTGCGACTGGTACCTCGAGATCGCCAAGCTTTCGCTCCGGGGCGCGGATAGTTGCCGGGCGACCGCGACGCGACGCGCTCTGCACCGCGTGCTGCGGCGCGTGGTGACGCTGCTCCACCCTTTCATCCCCTTCGTGACCGAGGAGATCTGGCGATCGATATCCCCGGATGGCCGTCTGCTCATTCAAGAGCGCTGGCCCAGTGGAGCTGCGGTGCCGGCACCGCGGGAGCCACTGGTGGACCTGGTGTTTGACATCATCCGATCGGTTCGTGGCGCCCGCGCGGAGAAGAAGGTCGAGGCGGCGCGGCGCATCGACGCCATCATCGAGGCCCCCGAATCCGCTCCCGCGCTCCGGGAGCAGTCCGCGGTAATCGCCAGCTTGGCGTCGATTGCGTGGCTAGAGATCGTCGATCGGTTGGCCGCACCGCCGGCCGACTCCCTCCGCCTCGTCGTCGGTGCCGCGACCGTACACGTACCGATGGCTGGATTGGTCGATGCGGCGGCGGAGCGGCTGCGAGTTGCGCGCGAACTTGAGGAGGCGACACAGCAGAGGGATCGCGTCGCCGCGCTCTTGGCGAACGAGACTTTCGTGGCGCGCGCGCGGCCCGATGTGGTCGCGCGCGAACGGGAGAGACTGCGCGATGCAGAGGAGCGCACCGCGCGTTTGCGCGATGCGCTCCTCAACCCGAGCCGCTGAGCCTCGAGCGCCACGCGGCACTTCGGTGCCCGTGGCGCTCGGATGGCTCAGGAGATGCTGAACACCACCCGCACCCGACCGATCACGCCAACCTCGCCGGGCGAGACCGGAACGGAGGCCATATCAGCGGCCATCGCCAGCCTCGGCGCGGCCACCGGGCTGGGCATCCCGGCCGCCTCATCCGTGATCGACACGATCGGGCCGAGCCGTATTCCGGCTGCGTTCGCGATCGTCTTTGCGCGTCGCTGCGCGTCCTTGACCGCCTCGGCCGTGGCCTGCTCGCGCGCTGCGACCGAGTTCGTGAGGCCGAAACGGATACCCCCGGCCGTGTTCGCACCTGCCCGGACAGCCGAATCGAGAATGTGCCCCACGCGGCTCATGTCCCGTACGGTAACGGAGACTTGGCTTGTCACGACGTAGCCGGTGATTCCGGTGCCATCGCGGCTGGCCGTCGGGTTGATGCTCAGGCCGCTCGTCTGAATGTCTCGATCGTTGACGCCGAGCGCCTTTATCTGTGCGATCACGGCGGTCATCAGTCGGCTGTTCTCGGCCTGCGCTTCGGCGGCCGTGGCGGCGCGCGTCTGCACCCCTGTTATCACGGTGGCCATGTCGGGTGCGATCGCCAGGGTCGCCTCGCCGGGCACGTGAATCCCCTCAGTGCCTGAGGAGCCCACGACGCCGGACGCCCGGGCGAACTCGGCGGCCCGGCTCGTTGCCGAGGCGGCGCCGCCGCCGACCGTGCGTGAGCCCGCGGCACCAGGCGCGAGTGTGGTGCAGCCGAGGCCAGTCAGCGCGGCTGCGAGCAGCGGAATGATGAGTGTGTGTCTCTTCACGGTGGTCCTCCTTCGATCGAGGATGAGACGTCCCGCGCTTCCGAAAAGTTCCCGACTTCTCGGTCAGACTCGGAAGTTTCGATGGAATCGGCTCGGCGCGGGGTCCTCGTCACCCTGATATTTGCTCGCCAGACTCGCCGAACCGTACGGGCGATCGACTTCCGTGGTCAGTCGCATGAAGGAGATCTGCGCGATCGGCATGCCGGCGTAGAGCGTGATCGGCAGATTCAGGATGTTCGCCAGCTCGAGGGTCAGGCGACCGCTCCAACCGGGATCGACGAATCCCGCCGTCGAGTGGATGAGTAATCCCAGTCGGCCAAGCGAGCTCTTGCCCTCGAGCCGACCTACGATGTCGTGGGGAAGGCGCACGCGTTCGTGGGTGATACCCAGGACGAACTCGTGGGGGTGGAGGATGAAGGGCTGGTCTGGCTCCAGCTCGATCATCTCGGTCAGGTCGTCCGCCGGCGCCCGGACGTCAACCATCGCGAAGCGATGGTTGTTCGTGAAAACCCTGATGCGATTGCCCAGGCAGAGGTCGACGCTCGACGGCTGAATACGGTCGAGATCAAGTGGATCGATCGCGATCGCGTTGCTCGAGAGCATCTCGCGGATGGTGCGATCGCTGAGAACGCTCAGGCGGTGCTCCCCACTGGCGCCAGGTCCTCAACCGGCGCGGCAGTCGTGACCGGCTCGGCCACCGTGGCCCGGGCGGTCGTGTCCTGCCCGGGCCACGTTCCGCGAAGCGCGCTCAGGGAGACGAGATCCCAGTACCGACCCCGTGCGAAGAACCGTTCGCGCAGTGTCCCCTCGATCTGGAACCCCGCCTTCTGGAAGACGTGCAGTGCCCGCTCGTTGAAGGTCGGTATGAGTGCCTCGACGCTGTTGAGATTCAGTTCCTCGAACGCGAATCGGGCCGCTGCGCGGAGCGCATCGGTGCCGTAGCCCCGATTCCACTCGCCACGTTCGGCGATGAGGATGATGATGCTGGCGCTCCGATTGAACTCGTGCACGTTTCCCACGCCAAGAACGCCGATGAGCGAGCGATCCTTACCGACGATGGCGAGCACGCGGCCATCGCGCAGGCGGAACATCTCGGCCAGTTTGTCGGGATCGACTGACGCGATCGGGATGGGTCGGCCCCCCATCGCGTGGATCAGGTCGGAGTCGGAGAGCCATTCCTTGATGTGCTCCCCGTCCTCCTTCTCGAGGGCGCGCAGAGCGACGAGTTTACCGTGGAGCATCCATCCTCCTAGGCCGGACGCGCTGCCGCGCGCTGCGCCGGTGCGGCGAGCACCGTCGTCTGCTGCTTACCCCGGGCGGGGTGCGGAACGACCTTCCAGAAGCGTGGCAGGAACGACTCCCACCGCGCCAGTATGTCCCGCGCGCGTGGGCTCTTGGTCTCACTGGCGTGGCGTTCAACGATCGTGCGGAGCACCATCGCGTCGTCCGCATCGGTGACCCGCTCGATACCCACCAGATCCGGGTTGTAGCGCCGCGAGAACTGGTCACCCTCGTCAAGCACGTAGGCCAGTCCGTTAGACATGCCAGCGCCGAAGTTCCGTCCGGTCTCGCCCAAAATTACCGCGATCCCGGCGGTCATGTACTCGCAGCAGTGATCGCCCACGCCCTCCACAACCGCGAGCGCGCCGGAGTTGCGCACGCAGAACCGCTCGCCGGCACGGCCCGCTGCGAAGAGGGCGCCACCGGTCGCGCCGTAGAGGACTGTGTTCCCAATGATCGTGTTCTCGTGCCATTCGTACCGTGCCGACTCATCGGGTCGGATGACGATCTCGCCGCCAGAGAGACCCTTCCCCACGTAGTCGTTCGCCTCGCCCCGGACAATCAGCTTCATGCCTCGTGTGGCGAACGCGCCGAAACTCTGCCCGGCCGTGCCCCGGAAATGAAGTTCGATCAGGCCGTCGGGAAGGCCCTCGGCACCGTACTGATAGGCGATCTCACCGGCGATCCGCGTGCCGACCGCGCGATGGTTGTTGCGCAGGTCGTAGTCGCGCACGACCCGCTGCGCGGCGGCGATCGCGGGGCCGATCTCGGCCAGGATCTGATCGTCGAGCGGCGGTTCGCCTCGATCGTTCCGCGTGACGAGCGACCGCACCGGTCGCTCGAACGTCGGGTCGGCCGGGTGGATGATCGGGCTCAGGTCGAGGTCGCCACGTCGCGAGCCGGGACCCGCCTCGATCTGTTCGAGCAGGTCCGACCGGCCGACGATCTCGTCCAGCGAGCGATACCCCAGGTCGGCGAGGATCTCGCGTACCTGGTGGGCGACTCCGGTGAGGAACCCGATCAATTGCTCGGGCTGCCCCGAAAACTTCGCCCGCAGATCCTCGCGCTGGGTCGCGATGCCGGTCGGGCAGGTATTGAGGTGGCAGGCGCGAGCCATATCGCAGCCGATCGCGACAACCGCGGCGGTGCCGAACCCGTACTCCTCCGCGCCGAGCATCGCCGCCACGACGACATCGCGCCCCGTTTTGAATCCGCCGTCGGTCCGAACCCGGATGCGCCCACGAAGGTCGTTGAGGACGAGCACCTGCTGCGTCTCGGCGAGACCCAGTTCCCACGGACACCCAGCGCCCTTGATCGATGACAGGGGAGACGCGCCCGTGCCCCCGGAGTGACCAGAGATGAGAACGTAGTCCGCGTACGCCTTGGCCACGCCGGCAGCGATGGTGCCGACGCCACTCTCCGATACGAGCTTAACGCCGATCCGCGCCCGCGGGTTCACAGTCTTCAGGTCGTAGATCAGTTGCGCCAAATCCTCAATCGAGTAGATGTCGTGGTGCGGCGGAGGCGAGATGAGTGGTATGCCGGGAACGGAGTGCCGGAGGCGCGCGATCAACTCCGACACCTTATGGCCTGGCAGTTGGCCTCCCTCACCGGGTTTCGACCCCTGCGCCATCTTGATCTCGATCTCGTAGGCGTGAGCGAGATATTCGGTGGTGACCCCGAAGCGGCCGGACGCCACCTGCTTGGTCTTGTTGTCAGCCGAGTCGCCATCGCCTCGCCGCCGGTACCAGACGGGATCCTCACCGCCCTCGCCGGTGTTGGATCGCCCGTCGATCCTGTTCATCGCGATGGAGATCGTGGAGTGCGCTTCCGGCGAAAGCGCGCCGAGAGACATCGCCTGGGTGGTGAACCGGCGTCGGATCGCCTCGATTGGCTCAACGTCGTCAACCGGAATCGGCGCGCGCTGCGAACGGAACCGCAGGAGGTCGCGCACGGTCACCGGTGGGCGGGTGTGGACCAACTCCGCATAGGCCCGGAAGTCGGCGTACTCGCCCGAGTCGGCGGCCTTCTGAAGCGCTCGGACGACCCGCGGGTTGTAGTCGTGGTACTCACCCTCGCGTCGGAACCGGTACTGGCCGGGATCGCTCAGGCGCTTATCGAACGCACCGGCAAAGGCATCGCGATGGCGCGCCACAACGTCGGCCGCGATCGCATCGAAGCCAATACCACTGATGCGGGAGGCGGTGCCTGTAAAGCAGGAGTCCACGACATCAGGGCTGAGCCCGATGATCTCGAAGATCTGCCCGCCGCGGTAGCTTGTGAGGGTGGAGATGCCCATCTTCGAGAGAATCTTCAAGAGGCCGTCACTGATCGCCTGGCGAAGATTCGCCATCGCCTTCGCCGCAGTGAGTCCCTCGATGCCGAGTTCGTCGACGAGCGCCGCGACTGTCTCCAGCGTCAGGTACGGGTGGACCGCGCTCGCACCGAACCCGATCAGACAGGCGAACTGATGGACGTCCCACCCCTCACCCGTCTCGGCGATCAGATCCGCCAGGGTCCGCCGATTTGCGCGGATCAACCCGTGGTGCACCGCACCGACGGCGAGGAGCATCGGAATCGGCGCGTGCTCGCGATCGACTCCCTCATCGGAGAGGATCAGAATGGTCGCACCCCGATCGACTTCCGCGATTGCCCGGGCCACGAGATCGTCGAGCGCGGCGCGGAGCGCCGCCCCGTCGCCCGCGGCATCAAACAGGGTGTTAAGGGTGACCGCGCGATGCGGAGGGGCGACCTCCCGGAGCGCGGAGATCTGCTCCCGAAGAAGCAGCGGATGATCGAGGTGGACCAGGGCGGCGTGCTCGGCAGACTCCGTGAGGAACGAACGCCGTCGACCGACATACGAGTCGAGCGACATCACGATCGACTCGCGCAGCGGATCGATGGGCGGATTGGTCACCTGGGCAAAGCGCTGGCGGAAGAAGTGATAGAGAGTCCGGCTCTGGTCGGACAGGACGGCGAGCGGGGCGTCATCCCCCATCGACCATGTGGCCTCTTTGCCGTCGACCCCCATGGGTTCGATAACGAACTTGATTTCCTCGTTCGTGAAGCCGAATACGTGCTGTAGGGGGCGCAGTGCACCGTTCAGGGTCACGACCGGCGGCTCCGATCGCACGTGCTCGGTCAGGCGCCAGTACCGCTTGCCCCACTCGGCATAGGGCTGCCGCCCACAGACCTCATCCTTGATTCGGTCGTTGTGGAGCAGAGCCCTGCGCCGGGTATCGACCGCGATCATCTGGCCTGGGCCGAGACGACCCTTCTCGACGATCGATTCCTCCGCCAGATCGAGCGTGCCGACCTCCGATGCGACGACAACCGTTCCGCCGGCCGTCACTTTGTATCGTGCCGGCCGAAGCCCGTTGCGGTCCAGCGCCGCGGCGGCGATGTGGCCATCCGAAAACGCGAATGCGCCCGGTCCGTCCCACGGCTCGATCAGCGCGGCGTGGTATGCGTAGAAAGCCCGCCAGGACGGGACCATGTCCGGCATGCTCTCCCACGCTTCGGGGATGAGCATCATCGCAGCATGGAGCAGGTCGCGCCCAGAGAGTTCGAGGAGTTCCAGTGCCTCGTCGATACTCGCCGTATCGGAGCCATCGCGCCAAATGACCGGGCTCAGCTCACGAACCGCCTCGCCCCAGATCGGCGACGCGAGCGTGCCCTCGCGCGCCCGCATCCAGTTCCGATTGCCGTCGATCGTATTGATCTCGCCGTTGTGAGCGATCGTGCGGAACGGCTGCGAGAGCTGCCAGTTAGGGAACGTGTTCGTCGCGTACCGCTGGTGGAACACCGCCAGCGCGGACTCGAACAGCGGGTTGGCCAGGTCTCGGTAGAAGGCGGCGAGCTGGGGGGCGACGAACAGACCCTTGTATGAGACTGTCCTGCAGGAGAACGACGGGATGTACAGGTCGAGAATGTGCTCCGCGCGGGCTCGCCGCTCGGTCGCCTTCCGGACGAGAAGCAGTTGTCGGTCGAACGTTCGCTCGTCGGTGAGGCTATCGCCCTGCACGGCGGCCTGCTCGATGGTGGGCATGGTGCGGAAGGCCTTCTCGCCCAGCACCTGTGGGTCGACAGGCACCGTCCGCCAGTCGATCAGGCGCAGGCCACGCGCGGCGATCTCCTCAGCGGCGATCGCCCGAACGCGCGCGGCCGCTGCGGCATCGCGGGGAAGGAAGAACATACCGATCGCGAGCAGTTCGGATGCATCCCCGGCGAGCCCTTCCGCAGCGAGCAACCGGCGGGGAATCTGTGTCAGGATCCCCGCGCCATCGCCAGACTTCGCGTCGGCTGAGACGGCGCCGCGGTGCGTCAGGTTGATCACCGACGTCAGGGCGTCCTGCACGATGCGATGCGTCGCCTCCCCTGAAATGCCGGCGACGAATCCAACTCCACATGAATCGTGCTCAAAACGACTGTCGTAGAGTGTGCCTTCGGCGCCCTGCGGTCGGTGAGGCTGCATCCTGATTCCGATTCCTGACTCTCGGGATAAAACAAGAGACGCCCACACCGATCGATGGCATCGAACGGACCGTGGACGTCGTCGTCGTACGGAAGTCCAGAACTGGACTCATCAGATTGTAGGCACGCCCCCCCCCGCTCCGACAAGGCTGCCCACCGTGCGGGTTCGCCCGGAGCCGAACCCTATACTCACCCGCCGTGGCGCGTGTCGCGATCCCGGATGCGCCACTTTCGGGTGAGAGCCGGACCTGCACCGCGCGCCTCGCCATCGCCGTGGCGCTCTCTATCGTCTTCATCGCCAACCTGGCGACTCTCATTCTCCAACTCGTCGCCGGACGTTTTCTCGCGCCTGCGGTGGGATCGTCGCTCTACACCTGGACCTCCATCATCGGTGTGACGCTAGCCGGGATTAGCGCCGGGAACTGGGTGGGCGGTCGATGGGCGACGCGGGGCCGACCGGCGCGGAAGGCCCTCTGGCTCTTGCTTGCGGGCGCGCTGTGCTGCGCTCTCGCACCGGTATTCGTTCGAGGCGTCGCGGCCATCCCGGGCTTCATCGACCTGGACCTGTTGGTGCGCATCGCGGTGCTCACCGTTATCGGGATCTTCCCCTCTGCGTTCGTTCTTGCTGCCGCGACTCCTCTGATGATCGCGCTCAGCGTGCGAGGCCTCTCGCGTTCCGGCCAGACGATCGGGCTGATATACGCGGTGTCCACGCTGGGCAGTCTTTTCGGCAACTACGCGACCGGCTTCTTCCTCACCGCCTACTTCGGCGTCACGACCATCCTCTGGGCGACCGCGGCAGTCGTTGCCGCCGCCGCGGTTCTGCTCCTGCGGATAGGGCGTACCGATCGTCTCGCCGGGGCGCCTGCCACCGACCATGGGACTGAGGCGCACGCCCGCCCCGCTGGAAGGGGACCGCTGGCGCTTGCCGGTAACCGCCCCCTGGCCTGCGCCATTGTCGCCGCAGCGAGCTTCGCGACGATGACGGTCGAACTCTCGGCCAGCCGCGTCCTAGCGCCATCGGTCGGTCTGAGCCTCTATAGCTGGACCGGCATTATCGGCGTGGTCCTCGCCGCGATCGCGCTTGGAAACTACCTAGGCGGCGTTCTGGCGGATCGGACGCGCAGCCAGATCGTCCTGGGGCTGACGCTCCTGGCCGGCGCGGCCGGAGTCTTCCTGATCCTGTTCGCCGCGACCATCCTGAACGAACGTGCGCTCTGGGGCGCGCTTCCCCTGGTCGAGCGGATCCTCGTGCTGACCTTCGCCCTCTTCTTTCTCCCGATCTTGCTCCTCGGGATGGTGTCGCCCCAGGTCATTCGGCTGACGATCGACGATTCCCGAAACGCCGGACGCCTCAGCGGCGAGATCTACGCTTGGTCGACCCTCGGTGCGATCGTCGGTACGTTCGTGACCGGCTGGTTCCTGATCTCGGCGCTGGGCGTGTACATGGTGATCTTCGCGATGGCGGCGATCCTCGCCGTGCTTGGCGTGATCGTCCTGCAGTCCGAGCGCCGCGCGTTGCCCGCCGCTGCATCCATTGCCGTGATGGGCGCAATCGCGTTCGCGTTGTGGTCGCGCGGGTTGGCCGAGTCGCGGTGCACGATGGAGACAAACTACTTCTGTATCAAGGTCGGCACTCAGGATCGCCCCGGTGTGGGCGAAGTCAAGACGCTCGTCCTCGATCACTTGCTCCACTCGTTTGTGAAGGTGGGCGACCCGGGCTACCTCGGCTATGCGCACGAGGAGGTCCAGGCCGAGATCACCCGGCATTACGCACAAGTATCGGGGCCGCCCTACGTTCTCGTGATCGGCGGCGGTGGTTACACCTATCCGCGCTGGGTCGACGACCGAATTGCCGGCGCCCGCGTCGACGTCGTGGAGATTGACCCCGGAGTGACGCGTATCGCGTACGAGCACTTCGGGTTGCACCAGAACACGCGCATACGGTCGCTGAACATGGATGGCCGTCAGTTCGTGCAGGCGTTGGCGGCCCCCGAATCGTACGACCTGGTCGTTCAGGACGCGGTAAACGACATCTCCGTCCCGTACCACATCATGGTCAAGGAGTACAACGATGCAGTGCGCACCTTGCTTCGGCCCGGGGGTGCGTATCTGTTGACCGTGATCGACTTCTATCGCGATGGTGAGCTTCTGCGCGCCGCGGGACGCACTCTGCGACAGAGTTTCAACCAGGTCCAGTTGCTCGCGGCCGGCGAGGTCTGGCACGGCGGTGGAGCAAACGTCTGGGTCCTGGCCGGGTCCGATGTGGGTATTGATGTTGCGGCGGTGCGAGCGAGTTACGCTCGGCTTGGGTTGGCCGCGCGCATCGCCGAACTCCCTGCCGCCGAGTTCGATGCGTATCTGGGCGAGGGCGAGCAGATCATCCTCACCGACGAATACTCTCCGGTCGATAACCTGATCGCTGGCCTCTTCCGGCACCGCAACTAGGTGGTCGCGCGCGAAACAGGGCGGCGTCAACTCGGTCCGGGTGCATCGGTTGGATCGCTCGACTTCATCGTCGATGGCATGCTGTTTCCGCGGCGCCAGTCGCGCACCGAGCATGGACTGACGCGTCTGGCGCGACACCGGGTTCGAGCGGACTGGGATAGTCAGGTGCGCCGACTCGAAGATCCGGCGCAGGTCGATCACGCGATCCCGAGCGAGCGGGAGGTCTTCACTTACATCTCGCCGACGATGGCCCGCATCCTCCGGCGAATCGCCTCCGTGTCGACCGCCGCTGGCGAGCATCGCGGCTTCGTACTGCTCTTCGGCCCGACCGGGTGCGGGAAGACGACCATCGCCAAGACCTTCGCGTGGCTCGCCAATCAGCCGCTGACGGAGATCGCCTTCAGCGGCGACACCAGTCTCAGCGACTTCTATCGATCGGTGGAAGTGGTTCGGACGTCAGGTGGCGGTCAGTCCACGGTGACGGTACCGGGGCCCGCAGTCGAGGCGATGCTCCACGGCAAGCGCCTGCTGATCAACGAGATCAACATGGTTCCCGCCGATGTGCTGGTGATCTTCTCACAGGCCATGGACACCGGCCGGCTGGTGATCTCCGGGACGGAGCGGGGCAATGTGGAGATCGAGGTGCATCGCGACTTCGGCATCATCGGAACCGCGAACCCGAACTACGTCGGGACGATCGACATCGGCCGGGCGATGGAGCGTCGCTTCGGCCGCGGTGTCGGCTACATCGAGATGACGTTCATCCCGCCGGATGAGGAGGCGGCAGCGATCGTCGCCGAGTTTGGGCGGACTCCGCCGTTCGCCGAGTACGGCGTAGAACTCGAACCCGCCCTGGCTGGGAGGATTGCGCGGTTGGCGGCGGAACTGCGCGCCGACCCGCAGGTGGGCGCGGTGATTACCAATCGCCTCTCCACGCGGGCGCTCCTGCACTGGCTCGGGCTCTCGGCACTGACGGGCCAGTCGCTCGCCGGGCTGGCGGAGCGTGCCCTGCTGACGACCCTGCCCGACGAGGCGCGCGATCGTGCTGCGCGGACGATTGGCGCACGTCTCGGTGACCTCGTCGTCGCGGGTAAGGCAGCCATCGCGGATCTGGGAGTCACCTGGCCCGTCCTCACCGGAGCGCGCACCACCGCCGTGGATGCGGCGACCCGACCTCGACGTGTTCTGCACGCGGCGCCACGATCGAGCGCACCCGTCCTCCACGCAATCGACTTCGAGAGGCGGTTTCCTGACGGCACGCGCGTGCTCGTGGGCGAGCCGTTTCACCGGATCGACGGTCGCCGCTACGGCATCGGCGTGCGTCTCCGTGTCTACGATCGAGAGAACCGGCAGGTGCGCGATCGCGATCGCATCGAAGAGGTGGAGCGCGCGCTGCGCGACGAGGGCGTGAACGTGCCGCATCGCATCGGCCGTCGGCCGCGTCGCGCCGAGATCCTGCCGTGTCTGACGCCCTCCTCCATCAGGAATCTCGCCATCGCGGAGGCGGCGCTGCATATGGGACGCCCCGTCTTCCTGGCCGGGCCCACCGGTTGCGGGAAATCCTCGCTTGCCCGAACGCTCGCCTACCTCCGCAATCGCTCTCTTGTGGAGTTCTCGCTGACCGGCGAAACCGCCAAGGGTGACTTGACCGCGAGCCGTCGGCTTGTGGACGGTGTCACCCGCTGGACGACGCAGGCCTTCCTCGAGGCGCTAGACCGCGGTGACGTCGTACTCATCAACGATTACAACATGGCGTACCCGGACGTTCACTCGCTCATCAACGGCCTCTTCGACAAGGGCGCGTCGTTTACTCTGCCGGATGGCACCCGCTTCACGACTCACCCGTCGGCGTGGGTGATCGCGACCGGGGCGCTGGAGGGACCCGGGGTCAAGCCGCTCAATGAGGCGGTCGAGAACCGTTTCGGCGCGATCGTCGATGTCAGGTATCCTCCGCCGGCCGAGGAGATCGCGATCCTCGGCCACGTGTCTCCCCGCCTTGCGCCCGGGCCCGTCCTGACGAATGCGATCCAACTGGTCGATTTTTGTCGGAGGGTCGCGGCCGGTGAGGTCGATTCCGCGCTCGTGAGCGGTCTTTCGCGCGCCGGCCAGGAGGCGCTGCGGCAGGCCGCTCGTGGGGCAGCGCTGTCGACCGCTGAACTCGTCGCGATTGCCCGGGTCAGCAACGATGCGGCCGAGTTCACCGCCAGGCTGCGTCAGGGCGTCCTCGAGGGTTCCTCCGATCTGGCGCGGCGCGTCCTGGAGCCGGTGCTCCTCCAATATGGCGTTGGCTGAGAGACCCGCGAGTTCGGACTCAGGTTCGGCCGCGGAGGTCGTGGTCGAGGCACTGGAGTCGACTCGCTATAGAGCGTCCGAGGTGGAGACGATCGGGCGCTTGCTCTTGCGCGAGCGTCCAACTCGTATCGTGCCCGGCGACTGGTGGGCCTTCGCGCCGGAGAGCGACACACTCATCTACCCGGCTCGTCTGCTTGGCGAGTGGTCGGGCACGCGCATCGTCGGCGGCCTGATTCACGAGGTCGCCGAGGCCAGCTACGCCGGCTCGGGTGGCGTGGAGGGGATCGCTGCGTTCCTCGGCCAGGCGGCGCGGCACGGCATCCAGAATGCCAGTGCGCTCCTCCTACTGAACGTCGTTAACGACCTTCGTGTGAACTCGCGCTATCTCGTCGACTATCCAGGCGCCGATCGGTTCCTGCGCTCGCTCTATGGAGAAGCGATCGATATGCACGCTAAGAACGACGTGCGGGGACGACGCAGCGGCGCGGACCCACTGCGGCACCACCTGTTTCTCGATGCGCTCATCGGGAACTGGGCCAGGACGCGGTGGCCGGAGATCCGTCGCCCGGCTAGCCCGTTCGATGGCCAGATGCCGGAGGTGTGGCCTCTGCTCGGTCCCGCGCTCGCCGCCGAACACCTCGCGGGATGCGCCGCGGCGCTGGCGGAGATCCTGCCGCGTTATGGCGCGCTCGTGGAAGCATCGAAGCGGCAGCTCGAGGAGGAGGCGCGCCGGGCAGTTCCTCCCGAACTGGGATCGGACGAACCACTTCGTCCATCGCCCGAGGACGATTCCGAAGATGCGTTCTCACCGGACGGCCGCGCGAGCGGCGCCGGTGAGGACGAGGAGGCCTCGAGCAAGGACGGCGTCCTCTTCTTTGTCCGCGAGGACGCGCCCATAGGTGTCGAAGACCCGGGCGGACCCGAGACCGAGCAGGGCCGTCGCTCGGGAGGGTCGACCGATCAGAGCAGAACTCCCCGACCTTTTCAGGCCAACGAGTTCGACAGCGGGCCGCGCTGGGTCGCCGGCGTCATCCAGCGCATCCGTCGTTTCCGTCCTCGCGGCGGCATCGACTACACCCAGTTCGACTACATTCAGCGGGTTCGCGAACTCGAACCCCTCATCGACGCGGCAGTTCACGGGCGGGGAGATGGCCCCGGCCTGGCGCAGATTCTCGCCCTCCGGCGATTCGGGACGATCGACCCCTTCCGCCGGCCGCGCCGCTTCCGCCGCGGCGATACCGGTGACATCGACGAGGATCGCCCCGAGAACCTGCTGATCGATCCCGGGCTCGCCTTCCTCCATCGCGCTCGCCAGGTGCGTGACGACAGCGTCAAGGACTTCGCCAATGCGATCCTCCTGGATATCTCCGGCAGCGTGATCCAGAAGGGGTATCCCTCGCGGAAGTTCGACCAGACGGTCGACACCGCGGTCCTCTTTGTTGAGATCCATGAGCGGCTCAAGTTGCCGTACGAGGTGATCGCCTTTTCCGAAGCACCCCGAGTTCTGCGTTCCTTGACGGACACACTGGGCGATTCCTCGCGGGTCGCCCCGGCCAGCCGATACGTGGTGAAGGACTTCTCCTATCTCATCCGCGAGATGTATGAACTGGAACACGCCGAGACGCGAGAGGCGATCGCGATTCAGGCCGCGATCGCCGATATCGAAGGGCAGATCGGCCTGAAGACCGTGTTGATGGTGACCGACGGCATCAGCAGCGATCGAGTCGCGCTCGTGGATGTTCTGACGGGCATCGAAGAGCGGAACTCGGTGCGCGCGGTGAGGGACCGGCTCGGTCTGCTCGCCTTCGGCGTCGGACTCGCGGAGGGAGAGTTTCGCGCGTCGTACGAGCCGCATATCGAAGGAGCGCCTATCTCCTGTGCGAGCGGGCTACTCGTGCCCAATATCGATGCGCTGCCGCCGCTGATCTGCCAGGCGATCGAGCGCCGCATCCTGGGGGATGGCTGAAGCCCGCCTACCGACGGCCGAAGTCTCGATCCAGCTGCAGTGCAGGTAGACGCACAACGGTCGGCCGCCCGTGCGGGCAGAACGCCCTGATATCCGTGCCCTCCAATCGCTCGATCAGTTCCCGCATGAGTTCCGGGGCCAGTGGATCACCGAAGCGCACCGCGGAATGGCAGGCGATGGTCGCGATCACGCGGTCGAACGCGTCGGTCGGAGCGGAGGGCGACTCCAGCGCGTCAATAACGGACGCGATCACCGGCACGAGATCGCCAGTGGGGCGCACGCCCCTGGGGACGGATCGCACGATGGCGTGCCTAGTCCCGAACTGCTCCACATCGAAGCCGCGATCCCGAAGTGCCTGGCGATGCTCGTCGATCGATCCGAGGAGGCTCGCCGCGACCTCGACGACCTGCGGTTCGAGTAGCAACTGAGCCGCGGTCTCACCGTGATCGCGTATCAGACCCTCGTACAGCACCCGCTCGTGCGCGGCGTGCTGGTCGATGAAGTACACGCCATCCGGCCCCTCGCATACGATGTAGGCATTCTGGATCTGCCCGAGGATGCGCATGGGCGGCAGACGGTTGCCCGCCACTGACGCACCAGGAGATGGGGTCGCGGTGTCGGCCGGTCGAACCTCGGCGGTGAGCCTCGCTAGCGATCCGAGCAGCGGCCCGGGGTCACCGAGGTGTGGCGCGCGCATCGGTGCCTCGACGCGCGCCGACGGGAACAGAGGGGTATCGGTCCGATTCGCAGCCGGAGAGGTGAGCCACTCGGGGGGTGAGCGCAGCGGCGCCGATACGGCCGGTGGAGACGCGGTCGCGACCAGCATCTGGCGGATGGCCCGCTGCAGCGTCCCGTACACGAGACGGTCGCGCCGGAAGCGTACGTCGCTCTTTGATGGGTGGACGTTCACATCCACCTCCCCCGGGGGAACCGTGATGTCCAGCACCACGAAGGGGAACCTCCCATCGGGGATGAAGCCCCGATATCCTTCGATGACCGCGTGCATCAGGGCCCGGTTCTGGACTGGTCGACGGTTGACGAGGAGGAGGACGTCGCCGCGCGAACCTCGTGTCAGGTCTGGTGGGCTCATCAGGCCGCAGACACTGACGCCGCCATCTTCGGCCCCCACTTCGATCGCCGCCTGGGCCGCGTCAGGACCGTGCACCGCCACCAGTGCGCCGCGTCGGTCGGTCCCGTCGGTGGTGAGGGCGTTCCGTCCATCGACCACGAACGAGAAGCGGATCTCGGGGTAACCGAGCGCGTAGACGGCCACCAGATGCGCGATGTGTGCGGCCTCGCTCCCCGGTGTCCTCTGGAATGCAAGCCGCGCGGGCAGGTTGCCGAAGAGCCTCCGCACCGTGATCTGCGTGCCGATAGGTGCCCCACGGCGTCCCCGTTCGAGGGTCTCACCGTACGCCACTTCCGCGAACGCTCCCGCTTCCTCCTGCGGCGGCCGGGAGATCACGGTGAGGGCCGCGATTGCGGCGATACTGGGCAACGCCTCTCCCCGGAACCCCAGCGTCCGGACCGCCTCCAGGTCGTCGACAGTGCGTAGCTTGCTCGTCGCGTGGCGCGCCAGAGCGAGGCCGAGGTCCGCCGGGTCAATGCCACAGCCATCATCGGCGACCCGGATGAACTCCAACCCCCCGCCGCGGATTTCGACTGTGATGGCAGGCGGGCCCACGGGTGCATCCATCCCATCGGGCCTGACCAGAATCGCGTCGATCGCGTTCTCGACCAGTTCCTTGACGACGTCGCCCGGTCGCTGGATCACCTCGCCGGCCGCGACCTTCTCCGCGACCTCGCGCGGCAGCGCACCGATGCGCGGTCCAGCCATGCCGTGCCATGCTACCAGGCACACGCAACGTGATCGGGGATCGCTGGCACATCTTCCTCGAGCCGCATTTCGATGATGCCGCGCTCTCGTGCGGTGGGACGATCGCGCGCCTCGTCGACGCGGGCGCTGACGTTCTGGTCGTGACCGTGTTCGGCGGGAAGCCGGAGGACGAATCGGTCCTGGGCGCCTTTGCGCGGATTCAGCACGCCCGGTGGCGCCTGGGGGATGCCGTCGAGGAGCGCCTACGCGAACACCGCTCGGCGATGGCCGTCCTCGGATGCGCGCACCGAGTGCTGCCCTTTCCTGATGCGATCTACCGCGGTGCGCTCTACCAGAGCGAGGATGCATTGTTCGGCCAGGTTTCATCGGATGAATGCCCATTGATCGGTCAGATCTCCCGCATCCTTGAAGAGCTGCACGGGGAGCGTCCGAGGGTACGGTTCTACGCGCCGCTCACCGTGGGACATCACGTCGACCACCAGATCGCGCTCGCGGCCCTGCCGTCCGCTGCCGAGACGAGCCTCTACGAGGACTTCCCCTACGCAGCGCGCGAGGCGCGCGCGGTCGCAGACGCGACAGCACGCGTAGGGGCGGTGCACGAGCGGGACGTCCCGGTCGGCGCAACACTGGCGCGGCGCATCGACGCGATCCGCTGCTACGCGAGTCAGATGGGCACGCTGTTCGGATCCACCGATCGGATGGAGAGGACGGTCGCGGAGTATGCGGGACGCACGGGTGAACCGATCGAGCGGTACTGGTGTCGCGGTGTTCCCCCGGATCTCTAGAGTGGATGCATCGTTCCTATGACCCTGGCACCGGCTGTACCGACTGCCGCGTATGTGAGGGAGCGATGGGCCACGGGTGGGCCGGCCCGATTGCTTCGTGCGGCGGCGTGGGCGACTGTCCTCGAGCCTCTTGTCCGCGCCTTCTATCGCGTCCGAGCCGAGGGGGTTGCCAACCTCGAGGCGCTTCGGGGACCGGTCCTGTTCGCCGCGAATCACTGCGCCCACCTGGACACTTGCTTCATCATCGCGAGCCTGCCGTGGCGTTGGCGGAGTCGTCTCTCGGTCGCGGCGTCGGCGTCGAAGATCTTCGGCCCGCGCCTGTTCGGCCTTCCCATGAAGGGGGCCCTGGCCGCGCTTCTGGGAAATGCCTTCCCGCTTGCTCTGCCGAGAGGCCACCCGCGCGATAACCTGCTCACCGTGATGGTCGCCGCCGGATGGTCGGTGCTGCTGTATCCCGAGGGCCGCCTCTGCCTGAGTGGTACGATCGAGCGCTTTCGCGGCGGAGTCGGAATCGTCGTGATCGCGACCGGTGCGGAAGTCGTTCCGGTGCGTGTGGCTGTGGACCGGCCCGGTCTGTGGGAGGGCAACCGGTTCGGCCGTGGCGATGTCCGCGTGGTGTTTGGCGAGCCGCGCCGCTTCGGTAATGAGAATCCGCCGTCGGACGTGGCGCGGGAACTGGAGGCGACGGTGCGCAGCCTGGGTGCGTGGCGGTGATCGGCGCCTGGCAGATTCTTCTGGTTCTCTACATTCTGATTCTCGCACTCGGACCGCGACGTGTCGTGCGCTGGTGGCGCATCTGGAACCGGTTTCTGGCGCGCATGCAGGGCTTGCCGCCGCCGACGGAACGATCCGAACCCGCGTGGCTCCGGGCGATCGCGGTCTTCGAACACTCATCCAAGATCGGATGGGCCTGTGTTGCCTTGGGGGTCGGACTGATCGTCGTCGACGGTGTCTGCCGTCAGACCGGGTGCGCTTTCACCGGTCCGGTGATGCTCGTCATGGCGATGATCCTTTTCTTCGTTGCGCCCTGGATGATCTGATCCTGCCGCCGGGAATCGAGCAAGAATCAGATCGGCATGTGTCGCCCGGCATCGATCACGAGCGTCTGACCAGTCATTGAGTCGTTTTCGCACAGGAAGACAACGCCAGCCGCGATATCGTGCAGGCTCGGATAGCGCCCGAGCGGCGCCTCACGGGCCATGCGGTCGAGTGCCTCCTGGCCCCATCGCGCGCCCCATCGCGTATCCATGATCCCGGGCGCCACGGTGTTGACGGTGATATCGGGTGCCAGTGCCAGGGCGAGACAGCGCGAGAGCATCTGCATCCCCGCTTTGGACACGGCGTAGGCGATCGAACTCCCACCTGCCCGCAGGCCGGAGATCGAGGTCGTGAGGACGATCCGGCCTCCGCCCGCGCGCCGCATGTGCGGAGCTGCCGCCCGGGCGCAGAGCCAGGACCCCTTGACATTCACATCCTGTAGGCGGTCCCAGTCCGCCTCGGTGATCCCCTGCAGGTCCTTGAACGGAACGAACACGGTCGTTCCCGCGTTGTTGACGAGGATCTGCAGACTCCCCAGGTCGCCGACGACGCGGGAAACCATGGCGTCGATCTGCCGAGCGTCCGCGACATCGGCCTGAACGGCGATCGAGCGACGGCCGAGCGCGCGGATCTCCGCGACGGTCGCTTCGGCATCCGCCACCGACCGGGAGTAGTTGACCGCCACGTCAACGCCACGGCCGGCGAGTTGCAGCGAGATCTCACGACCGAGTCCGGTTCCTCCGCCGGTCACCAGCGCGACTTTGCCAGCGAGATCCAAGGCAGCCTCCTCGCGTGGATAGTCTCTTGCGATATGAGCCGGAATATGGTCGCGCCGTGTCTGCCACCGACGTGAGCGGACGCGCCCCGGCGGGCCCGAACGGCTCGCCCGATGTGACCGAGACCCTGGGCCACGGCGATCGCAGGACCGTGTTCCGCATGGCCTGGCCGGCCATCGTTGAGAACTCGCTCCACACGCTTCTGGGCATCGTCGATACCATCATTGTCGGCCAGTTCGGCGCGGTCGCCCTCGCCGCGGTCGGCGCGGGGATACAGTGGCTCTTTCTCTCCCTATCGATCCTGTTCGGGCTGATGATGGGCGCGATCGTCCTTGTCGCATGGGCGATCGGTGCGGGGGATCCCGAAAGCGCCGCGCGAGCAGCGCGCCAGTCGATGCTGCTCGCGGGCGGGCTGGGCGTGCTCTACCTCGTTCTCGGTGTTCTCGGTGTTCTCGGTGCCGAGGGCGCCGTGCGGATTCTCGGTGCCGATGAGCAGGTTGTCGCGGTCGGTGGCCGCTTCCTCAGGATCATCTCGTACTGCGCCGTCCTGACCACGCTCACCATCGGGGCGAGTTCGCTCCTGCGCGCCGCCGGCGACACACGCACGCCCATGATCTCGACGGCGGTAGCCAACGTGGTCAACGCGGTCGCGGCCTACCTCCTGGTGTTCGGCGTCGCCGGCCTGCCGCAAATGGGCGTCGATGGATCTGGCTGGGGCACGAACATCGCCCGAGCCGTCGGCTTCGCGATCGTCATCCGGGCGATCGCGCGCCATCCTGTGCTTCGGGTGACGCTCTTCGGCGACTGGCGACCGGTGGACCGCGTGATCCGTCGCATCATCGATTTCGGATCGCCCGCCGTACTCGAGCAGGTCCTGATGATGGGCAGCTTCATGGTCTACGCGGTCATCGCGCTGCAACTGGGCACGACCACGTTCGCGGCTCAGCGCGTGACGTTCAATGCCCTGACGATCTCTATTCTCCCCGCCTTCGGCTTCGCCATCGCCGTGACGACCTTGTGCGGTCAGTACCTCGGCGCGGGTCGGCACGACCTCGCCGACCGCAGCACCTGGGTCGGCGTCCAGCTCGCCGCGGGGGGATGTCGGCGATGGGAGTAGTCTACCTGATCGCGCCGGAGCCTCTCATCGCTCTCTTCACTTCGGATCGTGCGATCATCGAAGAGGGCATACCCGCGATGCGGATGGTTGGCCTGGCCAGGCCGATCTGGGCGCTGCCGATGGTGCTCTCCGGTACGCTGCGCGGAGCGGGCGACACGAGATTCCCTCTTGTGATGTCATTCGTCTGCGGCTGGCTCATCCGCGTGCCGTTCGGCTACCTGCTCGGCATCACCGTGGGCCTTGGACTCTGGGGGATCTACGCCGGGATGGTCGCCGATGCAGTCGTGGGCGGCCTCATGACACTCTGGCGGTACCGTCGGGGTGCGTGGCGCGACGTCCGTGTCGAGCTGGACTGACCGCGGCGGCCCGCCTCAGAAGTTCACGTCGCGGCTGACCTGCCGCTGACCGCGAGTGAAGGTGATGGAGATGCGGCCTCCGGGAGCCACCGCCGCCAGAGCGTCCTCCACGCCCTGTGCGTTAGCGATCGTGCGAAGACCGATGCCGGTGATGATGTCCCCCGGCTGAAGCCCGGCGCGCTCCGCCGGCGATCCCGGCGCGATCTTACCCACCAGCGCCCCAAATACGGGCACCTGACCCCTTCGGGCGAGGTAGCCGGCGGCATCGGCCACGGCGGCTCCGAACCTGGGCCGCGACGCGTTGCGCTCAGCGAGGAGACGCTCGAGTCGCGGTCGATCGAAGCCCACGACGACGTCTGATCCGACCGTGATGACCGGCACGCCACTCTGCCCGGAGAGGCGCACCATTTCCTCTGCGGCCCGGGCGTCCGCAGCCACGTCGCGCTCAGCGAACGGTATACCCTGCTGGGTGAGGAACTCCTTCGCCCGGTTGCACCAGGGGCACGTCGGAGTGGTGTAGACGGTGACGTTCATCGCAGAAAATGATATCGGTCCCCCGGTTCGGCTTCATCCGTTCCGCTGGCGCTCTCGCGCGCGCTCGACGACTTCGTAGAGCGTCTGCAGCGCCTGGAGTGGCGTGAGGTTCTCCACACTGAGACCGGCCAGGTGATCGACGAGCGGATCGACTGGAGGGGTGAAGAGCGTCGCCCCGAAGTCGGCGGCCGGAGCGGCCTCGCGCTGCCGCGATCGACCGCGTTCGAGTTCGCGCAGGATCTTCCGCGATCGCAGGACGATCGAGCGGGGGAGACCGGCGATCTGCGCCACATGCACTCCGTACGAGCGATCGGTTCCTCCGGGGATGACGCGGTGGAGGAACGTGACGCTGTCACCCTTTTCGACGACCTCCACTCGCGCGTTTCGCACTCGTGTCAGTGTCTCCGCCAGGGCCGTGAGTTCGTGATAGTGGGTCGCAAGCAGGGTTCGGCAGCCCAGTCGCGGATCGTCGTGCAGGTGTTCGACGATCGCCCGCGCGATGGCCATGCCATCGAATGTGGAGGTGCCGCGACCGATCTCGTCGAGGATCACCAGGCTGTGCGGCGTCGCCTGGTGAAGGATCGCGGCGGTCTCCGCCATCTCTACCATGAAGGTCGACTGCCCCGAGTAGATCTCATCCTGGGCCCCGACCCGCGTGAAGACGCGATCGACGACGCCGATTGTCGCGCTCTCCGCGGGAACGTATGCACCGATCTGCGCGAGGATCACGATCAAGCCGACCTGACGCAGGAAGGTGGACTTTCCGGCCATGTTTGGCCCCGTGATCACGATGATCTGCTCGTTCTCGCCGTCCAGCCGGCAGTCGTTGGGAACGAATGCGCTCGCGTCTGCGCGTCGTTCAAGGGTGGGATGTCTCCCGCCGACGATCTCAATCGCCCGGTCCCGGTCGTGGACCAGAGGCCGCACGTAGTTGAACTCGACGGCGAGATCCGCCCAGCCCACCAGGACGTCCAGTTCGGCCAGCGCCGCGATCGTGGAATTGATCCCGGCGATCCGCTCCGCAATCTGGCGGAGAAGGTCGCCGAACAATCGCTCTTCGAGCGCGCCCTGCGCCTCCGACGCCTCCATAACCTGTCGTTCGTATACCTTGAGGTCGGGGAGGGTGAAGCGCTCGGCGCCAATGAGCGTTTGCTTGCGGACGTAACCGAACTCGCTCGCCAGCAGGTCCTCGACCGTCGCCCCGGCCGAGTGCCCTGAGGTCTCGCCCATCTCGGGCGGTGGCGGGTTGCGGAGCGCCGCGGCGCTGATCTCCACGTAGTATCCGAACACCCGATTGAAGCCCACCTTGAGGGTGCGGATGCCCGTTCGGGCGCGTTCGCGCGGTTCAAGATCGGCGATCCAGTGACGGGCGTCGGCCGTGGTCGCCAGCAGATCGCGGAGTTCCGGGCTGAAGTCGGGGCGAATCACACCAGAATCCCGCGCCTGCGGCGCAGGTTCCTCGAGGATCGCACCATCGATGAGGCTCTCGATAGGGCTGAGGTCGACCATTTCGGTCGCGAGGGTGGGTAGCCGCCCCGCGTCGAGCGCCGCCATTGGGGCGATCACGCCCCGAACGTGAGCCGCCCGCGCCAGTCCGGCCCGAAACGCCCGGAGTTCACGGGGAAGAGCGCGCCCGGCAACAATGCGGGCGGCGATCCTCTCGAGGTCGGGGATGCCGTGCAGGAGGGCGCCGAGGCGTGTTCGCGCGACCGGATCGCTGCGCAGCGCCGCGATCGTATTCTGTCGCTCGGCGATAGGCGCGATGTCGCGCAGTGGCGCTGAAAGCCAGGCACGGGTCAGGCGGGCGCCCGGGGCGGTCCGTGCTCTATCGATCAGTTCGAGCAGGGTGCCGCGAGAGGAATTGCCGCGACCTGCCTGGGTCAACTCCAGTCCCCGCCGGGTCGCGCTATCGAGGATCATGAAGGAGTCTAGGGCGTAGCGCCCGGGTGGCCGCAGGGAAGGGAGCGCGCTCGCAGCCGTCTGTCCGAGATAGGCAACCAGCGCGCCGCACGCCCCGCGGGCGGCGCCAGAGTCCGTCAGGCCAAACGGTTCGAGTGTCACCACGCCGAATTGGCGACGCAGCGCACCGGAAGCCTCGGCGTCATCGAAGCGCCACGCGGGATAGGGTGTGAGGGTAGGACCACCATCCAGCCGGCTGGCCCACGGCGGGACTCCGGCACGGGGGTCCTCCGAGGGGAGCAGGAGTTCCGAGGGTGCCCAGCGCTCGATCTCGCGCAGAAGCACCGTCGGCGGTTCGTCGGGATCGTCCCGCCGACGTGGTACCGCCTCGATCTCGCAGACACGAAATGACCCGGTGGAGGCATCCACCATTGCGAGTGCCCATCGATCGCCGTTCAGCGCGATCGCGCCGAGATGGGCGCTCGTACGCGCGTCCAGGAGCCCAGGTTCGATCAGCGTGCCAGGCGTCACAACCCTCACCACGGCGCGCTCGACTAGACCGCGACCGACGCCGGGTTCGGTGATCTGGTCGCAGATGGCTACCCGATGTCCGGCCGCGACGAGTCGGCCCAGGTAGGACTCCAGCGCGTGGTAGGGGATGCCTGCCAGTGGATGCCGCCGCCCCCGACCCATCTCCCGTGAGGTCAGAACGATCTCCAGTTCGCGAGCGACGATCTCGGCATCGGCATCGAACGTCTCGTAGAAGTCGCCCATACGAAAGAGGAGGAGGGCGTCCGGATGCGCGGCTTTCAGGCTCTGATACTGCTGCCAGATGGGGGGATCGCTCCGGTCCGTTGGCACGTCGGAAACGTATCAGTCGCGGCGGCAGAGCGATGCGTGCTGGCGTGCGACAATCGCACGGCCGCGCCCCGGCGCGAGGCCACGTGCAGGAGATGTCCCCGTGACTGAAGTCGTTCGCACCGATCGCGCCGCGGCGCCCATCGGCCCGTACTCTCAGGCGATTCGGGCGGGCGGATTCGTCTTTGTCGCCGGCGAGAAGGGTATCGATCCGCGGACGAATCGCATCGTGAGCGGCGGCATTCAGGCGGAGACGAGGCAGACCCTCGAGAACATCAAGGCGATCCTCGAGGCGGCCGGGACGTCATTCGATCGCGCGGTGCAGTCGGTGGTCTATCTGACCGACATTGGAGAATTCGCGGCGATGAACGAGGTGTACGCCGCGTACTTTCGCGTGAACCCGCCAGGCAGGACGACGGTGGGTGTCACCGCGCTGCCTGCCGGCGCGCGCGTCGAAATCACGGTCACCGCGCTGGCGTAGCCGCCAAGCGCGCCATCCTGCTCATCACGACGAGGTCGGCGCGAGCATCCGCTAGGTCCGTCTCCGGCCGTGTGCCCGTCGTCACATTGTGATGAAACGCACGTAGCTCCTCTTTGAAGGCCTCCTCGTACGACACGATGAGACGGGTTTCGGCCGCGGCGCCATCGTCGGTCCGGCTCACGAAGAGCTCGGTTGGCATGTTGCGGAGGAACGGCGAAGGGAACACGATCCGCACCCGAGCGTTGCCTCCGTAGAAGGCCAGCTCCTCGCGATAGTCGCGCGGCTCCGGCAGGTAGAGGAAGCTGTAGGCGCAGCGCAGATTGCTGCCGAAAGCGAAGAGCGTGTGGATGCACCCGCCATCGTGGGTCGCATCGCAGGCGAGCACATCCGTCGGCTCGCCCAGCACGCCGCGCAGAGCGTTCACATCGTGACACAGCGAGGTCAGGATGACCTTCGCCGTGGCGTACCCCGCGTCATCTGTCGCAAACCCGATGAATTCGCGCAGGAGATTCAGTTCTGTCGAAGTGTGCATCGATGGATCTCCGACCCGGATCGCTCGCGGATACGGGGCATACGATCGCGTCGGTGACTCGTGCCTTCCGCGTCGGATCGGGATGTGGCTCCAGAACAGCTCGCTTGTCGGGTGCAGAGTCGTGATCTGAACGAAGCGAAGATCGGCCAGGCTCCGGGCGAGTTCCGCGCCACGCCGATACGCCGGGTCGTACCGTTTCATGTAGCCGACCTGGAGGACCGTTCCCGCAGCGGTGGCGGCGGTTTCGATCGCATCGATCTCGCGGGGGGTGTACGCGAGAGGCTTCTCGACGAACACGTGACGGCCGGACCGCATGGCCGCGATCGCCGCCTCGGCGTGCGACCCGGGGGTGAGGATCATGACCGCGTCGACCGCGGCGTCCAGGAGTCCGTCGAGATCGCGAGAGCGCACAGGGATGCCGTAGTGCGACGCGACCGCATCGAGCGTCTCCTCGTGCGCATCCGCCACGGCTACGATGTCGAATAGTGTGTCGAGTTCACGCAGGAAGGGCAGGTGCATGATCTGGGCGACAGCTCCGCACCCGAGCAGTCCCACGCGCACTTTCATCGAGTCCTCGCCCACGCCGTGTCGCGGCGATGCCTGCGCGGCATCGCGTTATCTACAGAACCGCTCGCTCGGTCTCCCGATCGAAGAGGTGCATCTTATACGTGTCTACGACCAGCATAACGCGCTCCCCGCGCCGGAGATCCGCATCGGCGTTGAGCCGTGCCGTAAACAACTGCCCCGCGGTCGTCAGGTAGACGAAGACCTCGTTCCCCATCGGTTCCACGACGTCGACGACAGCCTCGAGCGAGGAACCAGGCGGGGCGGACTCGACCTCTGACCGTTCGTAGAGATGCTCCGGCCGGACTCCGAGCACGATCTCGTGTCCCGCGTACCGATCCAGGCCGCGGGCGCGTTCGGGCGGCACGAGGATCTCAAGGCCTGACCCTTCCACGAAGAGCGCCTCGTCTCGCGAGGCCAGGCGCGCCTCGAAGAAGTTCATGGCCGGTGATCCGATAAACCCCGCGACAAAGAGGTTCGCCGGGCGTTCGTAGACAATTTGCGGCGCGCCCAGTTGCTGCAACATACCGCCGTTCAAAACCGCGATGCGGTCGCCGAGCGTCATCGCCTCCTGCTGATCGTGCGTCACGTACACGATTGTCGATCGCAGACGCTCGTGAAGTCGGATGAGTTCGGCACGCGTCCGCACGCGCAACTTCGCGTCGAGGTTGGAGAGAGGCTCGTCCATCAGGAACACTTGCGGGTCGCGCACGATCGCCCGTCCCAGAGCGACTCGCTGCCGCTGCCCGCCGGAGAGTTCGCGCGGCTTGCGGTTGAGGAGTTCCTGAATGGAGAGCATCTCCGCCACCCGTCGCACGCGCTGTTCGACTTCGGCGCGCGAAACCCTACGCAACTGGAGAGGGTGCGCCAGATTGTCGAACACATTCATATGCGGGTACAGCGCGTAGCTCTGAAAGACCATCGCGACATCGCGGTCCCTAGGCGCGATCTCGTTCACTATCCGGTCGCCGATGAAGATCCGTCCAGAGGTTGCCTCCTCCAGCCCGGCGATGAGGCGCAACGCGGTCGACTTACCCGAACCGGACGGCCCGACCATGACCAGGAACTCGCGGTCGTGGACATCGAGGTCGAAGTCGCGCAGCGCTATGACATCGCCGAAATACTTCGAGACCCGATCGAAGATGACCCGAGCCAACTACGCGCGCTCCTCTCGAGTAGGCAAGTAGAGTAGCAGTTCAAATTGCCCCCCCACAACGAACGACTTCGGGCGCAGAGGCGACTCCCTAGAATCGGCCGCCGTGGTCGAAGTGGAGGGGCGGGTCGGCGACCAGACCGCCGCGCGCGCGTCGTGGGTGAGGCTGCTTCTCGCGCTCACTGTCCTCCACGCACTGAACGACTTCTACGGGCTGCTCCTGCCCCCACTGCTACCGGCCCTACGAGAAGCATTGAATCTCTCTTACACCCAGCTCGGTGTGATCCCCTTCGTCGGTACGGCTGTGTCGTCGCTCCTGCAGCCGACGCTCGGCTACCTGGCGGATCGGCGCCGTACGCGCCGCGCGTCGTTGATCGCCGGATTTGGCGGGTACATCGTGGCGATGGTGTGGCTTTCCGGCGCCAACTCGTACGCACTCGTGCTCGTGGGTGCGGCGATCCTTGGCGTCGCGTCCAGCACCTATCACCCGCAGAGCGCCACCTACATCGTCCACGGGTTTCCGAGTAATCGGGGCTTTGCCATGGGAATCCATGGTCTCGGGAACACCGCGGGCTTTCTGGCTGCTCCGATTGTGATCACGATGCTTCTGCCGACCATCGGTCTCAGTCAGACGCTCCTGGTGCTCGCGCTCCCGG
>Ga0194131_10000494_pt1 | contig 66312 bp, 47 predicted proteins | sample TA2KigO120mmetaG_FD_148631 | JGI IMG/M metagenome (GOLD analysis project Ga0194131, IMG submission 148631) | Freshwater microbial communities from Lake Tanganyika, Tanzania - TA2015053 Kigoma Offshore 120m | ecosystem: Environmental > Aquatic > Freshwater > Lake | place: Tanzania: Lake... | reverse complement strand
TCCGAAGCCGAGCCGTACACGCCGCTCTGCATCGGGCAGGTCGCGGTCCATACCACGGTGCCATCGAGCGCGGTCTTCACCACGCAGCGCCGGCGCGTGTCGCAGTGATAGAGGAACTCCTGGTCGCCTTCCTTGCGCAGGTCAAGACCATGCGCGCCGCCGGCGAAGTCCGTGCCCCAACCGCCGATCGCGCGCCCGTCGGCCTCGTACACGCAGACAGCCAGCGGCTTCTCGCTCCCGCCGCCGACGGTGTGCGCCAGATAGATCCGCCCCGCTGCATCCTGCGCCACGCCGTGCGTGTCGCCCCACGAGGTGCCCTGCAGCGGCGAGAGGAACGAGTGATTGACCGCGTAGCGCTGCGAGCCCGAGCCGATGGGCGGCGGCAGCGGATCGTCACCGAGTGCGCGAGGAGCGAGAAACGACGGAGCCGCGACGGTGGCCGCGGTGGCAGCGATGAACGAGCGTCGGTTGATGGTCATGTGCGCAGGCTACCCGTGCGCAGGGCTCACTCGCCCGGGAAATCCCACTGCACCCCGGGTCGGTAGCCGAGCAGGCCGTAGAGCTCGCTCCGATGCTGCATGCGCGGCAGCATGGCTTCCATCGAGCCGTGCGCCTTCAGGTGCGCGAGACCATCCTCGACCGCCTTCATGGCCATGCGCATCACGCTCAGCGGGTAGATGACGATCGAGTAGCCCATCGCGCCAAACTGCGCCGCGCTGATGTGCGCGGTCATGCCGAACTCGGTCATGTTCGCCAGCGACCGTCCCGGCGAGGCCTTGGCGAAGTGCGCGAACTCGGCCGCATCGGCAAGCCCCTCGGGGAAGATCACATCGGCGCCTGCTTCGCGGTAGAGATTCGCACGACGGATCGTGCCCTCGATCCCTTCCATCGCCCGCGCGTCGGTGCGCGCAATGATGACGAAGTCGGCGCTGCGCCGGGCTTTCGCCATGGCGGCGACCTTGTCGGCCATCGATTGCGCGGGCACGACCTCCTTGCCGTCAAGGTGGCCGCAGCGCTTGGGGAAGACCTGGTCCTCGACATGCAGCGCGGCCGCGCCGGCACGCTCGTAGTCAACCACCGTGCGCACCGCGCACTCGACCTCGCCGTAGCCGGTGTCGGCGTCGGCGATCACCGGCAGGCGGCTCGCATCGGCGATCTCGCGGATCGTGCGGCACATCTCGCTGAGCGTGATGAGGCCGATGTCGGGGTAGCCGGCCACATTGGCCGTGGCACCGCCCGAGATGTAGCACGCCTCGAAGCCCGCCTTCCGGACGCTGTGCGCCACGAGTGCGTTGAACGCACCGGGTGCGACCACCGTTCCCTTGGACATGAGTTCACGCAGGCGTGCGCCAGGATGCATGGCGTGAGTCTACGACTCGAGGCGGGAGTCAGGGCTTCACGGCGTCGAGGCGCGGCTGCCACTCGCCCCGCTCATCCTGGGTCCAGGTCACGAGCAACTCGTTCGGGCGCAGGCCCTTGGTGCGTAGATCCAAGGGCGGCGGGCCATCGTCCCAGTCCTGCGCACCCTTGGGCTTCTTCCGCTTCTTGGCCTTGCCCTTGCTGGCGGTCCAGGCGGCATCCTTGGTCTGCGGATCGTCGGGGATCGACCAGAGCATCGGGGCCGTGGCCTTGATCGCGAACTCACCGCCGTGGGTGCGGATCCGCTGCTCGAAGCCATGCTCGACCAGCGCCGTGCGCAGCTCATCGACGCTCGCCGGCATGATCCCCTTGCCGCGCAGGAACTGCACGCCGGCTGCCATGAATGATGCGCTCTTCATCGCGCTCGTGAAGCTCGAGGCCTGCAGCCCCTGCACGAACGCCTTCCACTTCGCCTCGAAGGCATCCACCATCGACTGATCCGTCGCACCGAAGGCAAGGCCGAAGGCTCGCAGGCTCGGCACGCCGGCGTTGAGGTGCTGGAGGTACTGGTTGAAGTTCCGCTGGTACTTCCCACCCTCGCCGTACGCGAGGAACTGGATCATCGACCACGCCTGGTCGTACTGCAACCGCGCATCGCCGCCACGCACATTGGCGCCCCACGCCTCATGCGACATGTTCAGCATCGATGCCAGGGGCAGATGCTTGCCGGCCTTGATGGCTTCTTGGATCGAACGCAACGCGGTGGCATCGACCTGGCCGATCACGACATCTCCATCGAGCACCTCGGCCATCCCGAAGAACTCGGCCATGCCCTCGTTCACCCAGATCGGCAGGTCGTTGACGAAGAAGGACCATGCGACCTGGTGGAAGCCCTCATGCTGGATCGTGTGGCGCACCTGCTCCTCGGGCACGCGCTCGGTGAAGAACGCCAGCCCCGCACCGTTGGGGCTCACGAAGAACATGCCACCCGAGCCGGTCCCGTCGATGCCAAAGCGAGAGCGCAGCGTGTTCAGGTAGTCCTGCTGGCGCGCGAACATGTAGACGGCCAGCACATCGGGCTGGCGCCGGGGCAGGTGCTCGAGCCGGCTCGTGTATTCGCCGTACATCGTGTCCAGGAGCGCGGCGTATCTGGCCGTGACCGTTCGGTCGAGGTCGCTGCGGATGGCGTAGAAGCGGCTGGGGCGGACGGTGCCCTCGGTCCGGTCCCACCACGATGCCTGGGGCACGACCTGTGCGGGTGCCGAGGAATCGGACGCCACAGCGGGGCCCGGGAACGCCGGGGCGATGATGGCAGCCATGCCCAGAATCCAGATCGCACGCACGGGGCCAAGCGTAATGGGACGCAAGGCCGGGCCAAGCCCTCCAACCGATATAGTGCTGACTTCCCCCACGGAACCCCATGAAGACCTTGCTCACCGCCGCTCTCTCCGCCGTCCTCGCGGCCGCCATCGCCAGCCCCGTCGTGGCCCAGACCCCGACCGCTCAGGAGATGCGCGAGCGCCTTGAGAAGAGCCTGGTGCTCGGCCCCACCGCCATCGAGCAGATGGGCGTGCGCCACCTGTGGCAGCAGCGCCTCATCATGACCGAGGGGACCACCGCCCTGCGCGGCTGGATGCGCGGCGACAGTGCCTTCGTGCTCGACTCGCTCGGCGGATTGAGCCGGCTCTCGCTGCAGGACGGTGCCGTGATCTGGCGCAGCGAAGTCGTCGGTCCGCAAGACCGCGTGTTGGGCGTCCATCGTGGCCGCCTCGATGGCCGCGACCGCGTGTTCGTGGTGATCGACAGTGAGTTCATCCAGCTCGACGGCACGACCGGCGGACTCATCAGCCGCAAGCCATCGAAGGAGTACCTGAGCGCCGATTGTGCCGTGGCCTGGCCGTACCTGATCTTCGCCTGTGCATCGGGCCGCGTGGTGTGGTTCCACGCCCTGCTTGGCGTCATCCACCATCAGGGCCTCGTGAACGGCGCGATCCGAGGGACCCCGCAGGTCGTGGGCAACGAGATCGTGGCCGCCGGCACCAGCGGCGAGGTCGCAGGCTTCATCAAGGACGACGCGCGCATGCTCTGGCGGCGCAACATCGGCCCGGTCTTCGGCCGTCTCGCCGAAGACACGGCTGGCATCTACGCCGCCAGCACCGATCAGTCGGTGTACTGCCTCGACCGGCAAAGCGGCAAGACGCGCTGGAAGTACTTCACCGAAAGCGCGATCACCGGCGATCTCTCGCTCTTCGGTGATGCCCTGCTGGTGCAGATCCCTTCAGAAGGCCTCGTCTGCCTGGCGACCGATTCCAAGGGCAACATGGACGGCGTGCGGCGCTGGGCCGCCGAGGCACCCGGCACGATCGCCGGTGCGATCGGTCCGAACATCGTGGTCGTGGACAGTGCAACCCGCACGATGCGACTGCTCGAACTCTCGCGCGGCGGACTGGTCGCGACCTTGCCCATGGGCGGGGCCCACGACCTCACCATCGGTGCGGGCAACGACGGCAACCTGCTGATCGTCGCCTCCGACGGCCGCGTGCAACTGCTCGAGCCGCTGGGCGCGAAGCCCAAGCCCTCCAGCCTCAAGATCATTCCGGCATCGAAGCCCTCGGCTGAGCCCACCGAGGCCGAAGGCGAAGGCAGCGACGAACCCGCCGACGACGATGCCGGTGAACCCTGAACCCAAGGACCCAATCGCATGGCCAGTCTCGCTTCCATCGACGCCCCTGTGGTCGATCATGTACGCGTCACCCGAGCGCTCCTGAGCGTGAGTGACAAGCGGGACCTGGTCCCCTTCGCCAAGGCGCTTGCGGCGCGAGGCGTGGAACTCGTCTCCACAGGCGGCACGGCCGCCGCACTCATCGCAGCGGGCCTGAAGGTCCGCTCGATCGATGACCTGACGGGCTTCCCGGAAATGCTCGATGGCCGCGTGAAGACGCTGCACCCGCGCGTGCACGGCGGCCTGCTCGGCGTGCGCACGAATCCCGCGCATGCGGCGAGCATGACCGAGCACGGCATCGAGCCGATCGATCTGGTCTGCGTCAACCTCTACCCGTTCGAGGCCACGGTGCGCCGCCCGGGCTGCACGGACCGCGAGGCGATCGAGAACATCGACATCGGCGGGCCAAGCATGCTGCGCAGCGCGGCAAAGAACCACGGCTTCGTGGCGGTCGTGACGGACCCCTCGCAGTACGACGCCGTCGCCAACGAACTCGCCGCGCACGACGGCTGCACCACGCTGGACCTGCGACGCACGCTGGCCCGCGAGGCGTTCCGAGCGACGGCCGCCTATGACACGGCCATCAGCGCGTGGTTCGGCCGCACGCAAGACACGGACTTCCCGCCGGTCCTCGAGGGCCGCTGGGTCCGCTGCGAAGAGTTGCGCTACGGCGAGAACCCGCACCAGCGCGCCGCGGTCTACCGCGATCCCGACCCGCGTGAGGCAAGCGTGGTTGGCGCTCCCCTCCTGCACGGCAAGCCGCTCTCCTACAACAACCTGCTCGATGCTGCGGCCGCGCTCGAACTCGTGCGTGACCTCGTCGACATCGATCCCGCCGCGCAGGCCTGCGCCGTGATCAAGCACACGAATCCATGCGGGGCTTCGATTGCCGGCTCGGCACGCGAAGCGTTCGACCGCGCGTACGGCGGTGATCCGCTCGCGGCGTTCGGCGGGATCGTGGCGTTCAGCCGTCGCGTGGATGCTGCGGCAGCCAAGCTGATGGCTGAGGGCGAACGCTTCCTCGAAGTCGTCGTGGCCGAGGGCTTTGACGACGAGGCGGTGAAGATCCTCGGTGAACGCTGGAAGAATGTGCGGCTCCTGCCGGTCGGTGCCACACGGCATGCGCTGGCGGGCGCGTTGGCGCTGCGCAGCGTGCCCGGCGGACTGCTGGTGCAGGAGCGCGATGCGAAGCCGATCGATCCCGCGGCCTTCACGCACGCGGCGGGGCCGGCTCCCGATGCAGCCATGCTGGCGGGAGCGGGGTTCGCCTTCACGGTGGCCAAGCACCTCAAGTCGAATGCGGTCTGCATCACCGACGGCACGACGCTGCTCGGAGCCGGGGCTGGCCAGATGGACCGCGTTGCCAGCTGCCGACTCGCGGTCGAGAAGGCATCGGCACGCTTGGGGACCGCGCGCCTTCCCATTGCGGCAAGCGACGCGTTCTTCCCATTCGCCGATGGCCCAGCACTTCTGGCCGACGCCGGCGTGCGGTGCATCGTGCACCCCGGCGGCAGCAAGCGCGATCAGGACACCCTGGATCTTTGTGCTGCGCGCGGGATCACCTGCCTCCTGACGGGTGATCGCCACTTCCGGCACTGATTGAGTCCGGCGTCCCAGCGCCGGAGAGATTGAGTCCGGCGTCCCAGCGCCGGAGAGATTGAGTCCGGCGTCCCAGCGCCGGAGAGGTTGAGTCCGGCGTCCCAGCGCCGGAGAGGTTGAGTCCGGCGTCCCAGCGCCGGAGGGACTGCGTCCGGCGTCCCAGCGCCCGGCTACACTTTCGCCCCATGTCCGACGCGCCCACCGTGCCGAACCACCCGACGCTGCCGCTCCTGAAGAAGGCGTTCCCGAATGCCAGCTTCCTCGTCGCCAACTACCGCGATCAGGTGACCGTCGTGGTGCCGAAGGAGCACCTGCATGCCGTGGCGCGCTTCCTGCGCGACGACCCAGCCTGCGCGTACTGCTTCCTGAGTGATGTCGTCGGCGTCGATTACCTGAACTACCCGGCGCCGCAGCCAGGCCGCTTCGCGGTCGTCTACCTGCTGGCGTCATACGCGCATGACCTGCGGATCCGCCTGAAGGTCTATGTCGAGCCGACGCTGCCGACCGAAGGCATCCAGCCGGACCCTGGCTTGACCGTGCCGAGCGTCGTGGATCTGTGGCCGGGTGCGGAGTGGCCCGAGCGCGAGGTCTACGACATGTTCGGCATCCGCTTCGAGGGTCACCCTGACCTTCGACGCATCCTGCTCTGGAAGGACTTCCCCGCCCACCCGCTGCGCAAGGACTATCCGCTGCGCGGCCGCGGGGAACGCGAGTACTACCAGACGATCACGCGGCAGAGCACCTGAACGGACGCCTCCGTCGTCATCCCGCGCGTGGGATCGAGCGAGCGCTGCACCATGCTTCGTGCCGAGGGCTCAACCCGTCACGGCGAGGCCGCGCATGCGTTGAAGAAGCGCTTGGAGACGATCGACCACCAGGAACTGAAGTGGCTCGCGTGCGAATGGCTCATCCGCCAGGGCGCACGAGTGGTCGCCACCGAAGTCAGCGCACCGATCCCGCGTTGGCGAGTCGATGTCGCCGGCTGGCTCGATGGTCGCGACCACCGCTTCCACCGTCCCGAGCTCGATGCCCCGCTCTTCGACGGCACCGCTGCGGCACGCGAGCCCATCATGACGATCGCGGTCGAGTGCAAGCAGTCGCGCGCCGACTTCTTCCGCGACACCGGCAAGGTGGATGAACTGCTCGCCGAGCGCGATCGCCTCGAGCGGCGCTGCCGCGAACTCGAGGAAACCCGCATCAAGGTCTACGAACCCCACCTGCGCCGATCGGGATCGTCGCTCTTCGATGGACTGGATGAGTGGGACTTCGCCTCGAGTCGCATCACCGCCTACCGGACCGCGCTTGCGGAACTCCGTCGTACGGAAGAGTCGCTCTACGGCGAGATCAAGTTCGGGCTGCTGCCCAGATACCGCCTGGCTGATCGGTGCGTGCTCTTCTGCCCCCGCGGCATGGTCCGTCCATGGGAAGTCCCGACCGGTTGGGGATTGATCGAGTGCGGCCGAAGGGAACTGCGGGCGGGCGCTGCACGCCTGCCTCGCGAGGTGCCGCTGCCCTTGCGCGCGGTGCGTGGGGCGCCGCATCTGGGGGCATCGCCCACCAACCGTGATCGATGGCTGCGCAACATCGCCAGGGCGGCCACGCGATCATGGATGGTTCGCGACCTGCCTGCGCCTCCACGCGAGGCCGAGACCGAATCCGGCGACGATTCGTGCCGGGTCATCGAGTGCCCCGTGGAATGATCGGTCCATGCGGCTACAGTGCGCACGGGCCCCGGTAGCTCAGTTGGATAGAGCAGCGGCCTTCTAAGCCGCAGGTCGACGGTTCGAATCCGTCCTGGGGTGTTCGATTCATGCAGCGAATTTTCCGCGGGTTTCACGGCGCGGCACGGTGCATGCCGTAGGGTGACTCGAACGGTGGGCATCGGGCCTGCCATCGCCACACATTCGGGGGACCACACATGCCATCATGCACTCGCGCAGCCGTTGGCTGCCTGTTGTCGATCGTTCCGACCTCATCCATCGTGCTGGCCACGAGCGGCTACACGCCCTGCCCTCCGCTCATGGAGCTGCCATGCGATGGCAGCACGACCGGTGGTTCGTCCGGCGAGGGACCGGGCCCCTGCGGATGCGGCATCGGCCAGTGGATCGTGAAGGTGCCACCACCACGCCTCGACCCACCGCTTCCACTTGCCGAGGACCGAAGCCTGCACGAGGGACTCGTGAGCTGGGTCTGGTCCACTCGCGCCACCGCGCAGCCCGAACTGGCCATGGCCAGCCTCACGGTGCGTGGGCGCAGCAACATGTGGGCCGCGGGCAGCTTCTCGCGCTACAGCCTCGCGCACTACATGTCTTCACGCCGTGAGATCTGGTCGGGTGGGTTCCCGGCGTGTCCCCGCTTGCTGAGCCTTGCCGCTGTGGGTGGTGCCACGCTGCACATCAGCGCCAGTACGGCAGCTCGGCAGGGTTGCTCTGCCTTCGCCAGTGCAGCCACCTCAGGCGCGTGCAGTTCGCTCGGGCTTGCCAATGCATCGATCGAGGATCTCGCAATCGCCGGATCGGTCGGCTACGACGAAGCCGCCAACGCCTTCGATGTCTCCGGCAACTTCGGACCCCTCGTGGAGGTCTTCAACGACTCGGTCGAGGGCAGCCTGAGTGCCAACTCCAGCTGGTCCACGAGCGGCGTGGGGTCGCACAGTGGCTCGGCCTCGGTCACCGTCCGCCCCGACCGCCTGTACTGCGCGTTCACCAACCGGCCCTATGTGGCACGGGCCGCAGGCCAGGCCATCGCAGGTGGTGCAGGCAGCGTCGATCACAATGGATCGGCGAGCTGGTCAAGCATGGCCATCATCAGCCTCTCGGTGCAGTGACATGGTCACGCCTCTCTTGGTGCTTTGGTGGTGTGCGCTCGGTGGTGAACCGCACCCATCTGCCCTGGCGGCCGAGCGCCTACGCGACATGCTCCAGCGCGCACATGAGGAGCGCGATGGGGCGCGACTGGTCGCTCGCAAGCTGTCGGTCGAAGCGGCACTGCTGCCCGCCTTCATCGTCCAGGACCTGGCGCACGGATGCGCCAGCCAGGACCTGGCCCAATCGATGTCGTACACCTACGGTGAACCCGCGGTGGTGCGGCGATCGGCCTTCGCTTGGGCACCGCACCCCTTCGGTTCGCGGGCGTCCATCGAACCCGGCTGGACCTGCCCGCCGGGCATGGTCTGGCGGGTGCGTGCCACCACCGAGCGGCTGTGCAGCGCCGGGCCCGAACCGGCGGTCGCCATCGACTGGATCATCGAAAGTGACGGCGCGTCCACCACGGCCATCGCCGAACGCTTCGAGCCGGCACTCATGCCAGCCGAGCTCGATTTCCCGCTCTTGCCATGGGGGCTCACGCTGCGATGGGATCGCGGGGGCGGACACGCACTCGATTTCTCGGGGCAATCGCATACCGAGCCATGGCCCGCCTCGGCCCCGATCCTTGCCAACCCCGATGACATGTTCGACACCTTCGATGCGATGCGTGTGCAGCAGTGGGTGTCACGGTGGCGATCGACCGGCTCGCAGGCCCTTTCGCCGATCCGGTCGTGCCTGCAGTCGATCGACCTCGATCGCGGTCCTCTTCGCTGGCATGATCCCACGGCCTACACGCTCGTGCATCATGGCTCCCTCACGGACCGTGCCGAGCGATTCCGGCCCGTGCGGTGGATACCAACCACTCCCGGCTTGCACGCCATCATCGAGTGGCAGCCGTGGCCCGCTGGTCCCCCACCGGCTGCCTTGCCGCCGGCTGTCGATCCAGTCGATGTGGCGGGTCCGTTCATCGCGCCGCAGCCAGTCGATCCTCCATCGCGCGCACCGCGCCGCGTCCGGATCGTGGGTCACGATCGGGATCAGGCGATCGTCAGCTTCGGTCGGTTCGAACTCGTCCCGCATGGCGCGGCCGTCGATCAGATCGCCCACGAACCACCATGGCTTGCCGTGCGCCAGGCCGTCGAAGCGCGTGACGCGGTCACGCTCACGGCTCTGGTGCTCCGTGCTCAGGATGGGCTTGGCACCATCCACGCGCGTGCTCGCATGGGCATTGAGCTGGCGATCCAGGCCCTCGATGCGGCCGTCGAGGCAGGCTGGACCATCGAACTCCTGCGCGGGGTGGCGCCCGACCTCCTTGAGCGCTGCCTGAGCCGACTCAGACCCGCTGAACTCACTCAACTCACGCTTGATGCAACGCTGGCGAGCCGTGGCACACTCGCCGTGCTGGCTGCATCACGCTTGTCGCGGCATGAGCATGCCAGTGCCGACGAGCGCATCTGGGCCGCACTGGCGCTGCCCTCGCTCTGGGCCTGGCTGCACGAACCTCCGGCGGATGAGTCGCCACTCGGGGCGCGTCGGCTCGCCTGCGACCGGGCGCTTCGACCGATCCTCCTCGGTGAGCCGGTTGCCGTTGCCGCCAGCGCGGGAACCTTGCCATGATCCGTCGAGCGCGCGGGGCCCTCCTCGTGGCGATGACCTTGGCGCTCGGTGTTGCGATGCATGCACCACCTTCGCTCGCCGCGCTCGATCCAGCAGCGCCGTGGCGAGTGCTGCTCGTGACTGCGGGCTGCCCTCCTGGCGTGGCCCATGACCTCGCGGTCCGGATCGAGCGGATGGCAGGCCAACCACCCGGGCCCGATCAGGACGGAGCCGTGACCATGGCACGGATCGCTGAGCAGATCACGCATCTTGCCGTGGGTCGACACGGGCTCCAACTCAGCCCCGCCCAGCTCGATGCCGTCCTGGCGGTGCTCGTCGGTGGTGCGGGGTCGCCGGAGCAGAACACCACTGGCGCCGACGAACGCCAGTCCTCCGATCCGCGTCCGTCCGATCGACCTTCACCCGGAGACACCCCTCAGCCCTTCACGACCCGGAACGCACACGACTTGCTGTGCGAGTGGCTTCCTACTCCTGCCCCACATTGATGCGCAGAGTTGGGCGCGACGAGGCAAGCGCACTCGCACCAGTCGGGGTGACTTGGCTGTTCCACGCGAACACGCGTTCCAGCGCGGGAGCCTGCTTCAAGCCATCGAGCCCCGCGTCGCTGACTTTCGTGCTGTGCACATTGAGCACCTTCAGCCGCGGCATGGCCGGTATGCATGCGAGCGCAGCATCGCCCACATTCGTCGAATCCAGACGAAGCGACTCCAGCAACGCGAACCCCTTCAGCCCGGCCACACCGGCATCGGTCACCTGTGAGCGCGCCAGGTTCAGGTTGACGATCGCTGCTGCTGCGGGCTGCAGCAGCACCAGGTCCGCGTCACCGAAGGGCGGCGTGGCCAGACTCGCGTTGATGTCCAGGCGAGGGTCATCCTGCGCAAGCGGTTGCGCGATCACGCCACGGGCCCGCAGTGCCTTCGCGACTTCGACCGCTCGGCGAGCCAGATCAGCATCGACCGCCGTCGCCGAATCCTCCACGGCTCCCGGCGCAGCGGCCACGCCTGCCGTCACAGCATCCATCACGCCACCTTCCTTGATCCAGGTCCTGATCAACTCACGCTCGGCCTCCGTCAGGCGCTCGCCTTTGGGCGGCATCGAGTCGGGATCGCTTGCCGGCAGGGTGATGCGCTGCACGATCAGGCTTCCGTCCGGATCGCCAGCCTTCACGGCCACGCCGTCATCGTCGACCTCGGTCATCGAAGCAGCCGAGTCCACCGCCAAGCCACCCTTGCGCTTGCCGTTGCCGTGGCATTCGAAGCAGCGGGACTCGAAGATCGGGCGAACCTGCGTGGCGAAGTCAACGCTGCCGGCCTTGGCTGTACGGGAGACGACCGCAACGGCTCCGGACGCAGGATGTGCGCCCGCGTCGCTCGCCATGGCTGGCGGCACCGCTTCTTCGTCCGAGCCATCGACACCGAGGGCAGCGAAGAGGGCCTTCTCGACATATCGATCGCCGTACACGAGCTCACCGCCGAAGTGGCCCACGAGACCCACGCCGAGGGCGCTCACCATGGTCAGCACCCGAGCAGGCATCAAGCGTGCCTCGGCGGCTGCCGGCGACTCGGCGCGACGGCGCGTCTTCCACGCCACGGCCAGCAGCACCACAGCCATGGATGTTCCCAACCAACTGTGCAGGTCCAGCGTGCGCGATGCATCCTCGCCTTCCTGCCACGCATTGATCCAACCAGTCGCCACCGCACCGACGGCCGAGATCCCCGCCAGGAACATGGCCACGCTGGTGAACTCCGAGAGGCCGCGCTCACGCCGGGTCCAGCGCCAGGCTTCGACGGCGGCGGCGGCGAGCACCAGACCGATCGGGAAGTGCACCAGGATCGGGTGCAGGCGTCCCATCAGCCGGAACCACGGCTCCAAGCGTGCGCTCTCCGGGAGATCGCCCCCCGCCGCAACGACCAAGCCAAGGCTCATGACCAGAAAGAGCGCTCCGTGATGCACCATGCATGGACTCTACACAGCCGGCTGCGTCGGGGCCAGAGAGGGGGACGGCACGAAGCAGCCTCGATGACGCCTCTCGGACGCCCGGGGCTGCACCCTGGACGGGGCATCGCGGCGCGCGGCTCACCGCGCACGATGGGCGCGGTGATCACGGGCTGCCGAGCAGCCGGTCGAGCACTCCGGGCGCCTCGCGCGCGCTGTTGAGTGTCGACTGAGGACCGCGCGCACCGATGTGGGCGATGCGACCGTCTGCATCGATCACCACCAATCGATTCGGGAAGCAGCCGTACAGGCGCTCTGCATCACCATCCATCGTGTCGACCACGAGCGGCATCGAGATGCCGATCTCCTCGGCGAAGTCGCGAGCGGCGGCGCGGCGCTCATCCATGCTGGTCGCCTGCTTCACGGTGAAGCGGTTGCGCTCGAGGGCCCAGCCATCGGTTGGGTGCGCCTCGCGTCCATAGACCAGGAGAAAGTTCACGCGTTCGCGGTAGCGCTGGTGGAGCGCTCCGAGGGGGCGCGTCGAGCGTACGAACGGTGGGCAGGTGCAGCTGCCGAAGATGACCACGGTTGGCTTGCCGCGGAGCGAGTGCAGCGTGACGGGGTGTGCACCCGTGGCATCGGACAGCGTGAAGTCCGGAGCCATGACGCCAACGACGAGACCCTCGCTCCTTGGTGGAGGTGCCTTGGACGGAGGCTCCGAAGTCGCGGCGGCAACATGGGCCTCGAGTTCGGCCACCGCCTGGCGGCGTGTGGCGTCCATCTCGGCGTTCGCGTGCTTCACCAGTTCGGCCACTTCAGTCTTGCTGCGCGCGTGAAGGTCATCGACGGCGGTGGTGGCAGTGGCGGCAGTGACGGCGGTGGCGGCAGTGGCGGCGGTGGCGGCGGTGGTGGCGTCGGGTGCAGTGTGGATGGGCTGCACTCGGGGTTTCGGAGCGTTGCACGAGGCAAGGCATGTCCAGCACGCGAGGACGGAGAGCACCACGGCGGCGGAATGTTGATTCATGCGTTGCTCCTGTGGGGAGTGGTTGTTGCATCGAGCGCGCGGTGGGACCCTGGCTCGTGTGCCGCGTGGGGTTGGGAGTCCCTCGGCATCATGCTGCATGCTACCCCGGCATCACGAAGCATCAGCCGATGGCAGCCCCGACGGTACGGCCCGCAGCGCTCGACTCGTCGAACTCGATCACGGGGGCATCGACGCCATGCTTGTCACGCAGCGCTTCCGCCACCCCAAGCCATGCGGGATCGGTCGAAGCCGACCGGCCGATCACGACGGGGTACGCCGTCTGCCCAGGAGTTGCCGTACCGTGCGCCGAACATGACAGCACTGCCGCAAGGACCGCGATCGATGGAATCATCACCTGATGCTACGGCCGTGCGCTGGATTCCCCACGCATGGCATGCGTGGCTGGATGCGAACCCACGCGCAGCTCCCGCAGTCTGCTGTGCGTGGTGGGTCACGCTCTGGGCCACCATCTGGTTCGGCTCGGCCTGGCTGTCGTCGTTCTGGACGCACCGCATCGAGCTCGCGCTGCCATTCGAACGCACGGCTGCGCCGATGTACTGGATGAGTCCCATCTACATGAGCTATGACCTCGTCGCTGTGTTGCTTCCGCTCTTCTGCCGGGGATGGCGCGACTACGCGGTCCTTGGGCGCACCATCCTGCTGCAGACGGCCATCTCGTGCACGATCTACATCATCCTGCCTCAGCAACTGGCCTTCTCGACGACCCAGACCGGCGCGGTGTGGGACTGGCTGTCGGGACGCACCGGCATGCCGCACCCGGGCCTCTACTCCTACGCACCGAGCATGCATGTCGCGGGCATCATCGCGATCTCCATGTTCTTCGCGCCGCGACTGGGTCGCGCAGGCGCCGCGGCACTCTGGACCTGGTGCGTGGCCGTCATCGCCAGCACATGGATGGTGCAGGAGCACCATGTCGCGGACATCGTGTCGGGCATCGTGCTTGCTCTCGTGATCCGGCCGCGAACGGTTGCCTCGGCCTCGGTTGGTCCTACCATGTCCTTGTGAGGACGATCACCACCGTCACCGCCTTCGCGCTCACCTGCGCCAGTTGCCTCGCCCACGGCACGGACACGACTCCTGCGAAGGGCGTGGAGCCGGGCGACACCCATGCGGACGAGGGGCATGCCGCTCCGCGTGTGATCGACATGGAGAAGGCCCGGGCATGGTGGTCATACCGACCCATCGCCGATGCGGCCCCGCCAGCCGTGCGTGAGACCGCGTGGGTCCGCAACGACATCGACCGCTTCATCCTCGCTCGGCTTGAGGCCGATGGACTCGTACCCGCCCCCGAGGCCGATCGTGTCGCCCTCATCCGCCGGGCGACCTACGACCTGACCGGGCTGCCGCCGTCGCCCGCCGAAATCGATGCGTTTCTCGCCGACGCGGATCCCCAGGCATGGGAGCGCGTGATCGAGCGGCTCTTGGCGAGCCCCCACTACGGGGAACGATGGGGCCGCCACTGGCTCGACCTGGTGCGGTACGCGGATACGAACGGCTTCGAGCGCGACGGCGACAAGCCCGGAACCTGGCGCTACCGAGACTGGGTCATCGGCGCGATGAACCAGGACAAGCCCTACGACCGCTTCATCATCGAGCAACTGGCCGGCGACGAACTGCCTGACCGTGACTTCTCCACGATGGTCGCCACGGGCTACTACCGGCTCGGGATGTGGGACGATGAAGTACCCGACCTCAAGCAGGCCCTCGCCGACGACATGGATGGCATCGTCGATGTCACCGCGCGCACCATGCTCGGCGTCGGGCTCGGCTGCGCTCGCTGCCACGACCACAAGGGCGATCCGATCCCGCAGCGCGACTACTACGCCTTCAGCGCCTTCTTCGCGGGTGTGCGCCCATACAAGTCGCATGCCGGCAACAGCATCGAGTCCCGCAACATCACGCGCTCGATCGACCCGGAGTTCGGATGCCGCGACCTCGAAGCCGAGCGCATCGCCTTCCGCGAGCGCCGCTCGTCGCTGGTCGAGTCGCTGCTGGCGATCGAAGCCGCCGCCGGCATCTTGCCGCCGGCGAACGGTTCATCGGGCACTGCGCCGGATCGTGCCCCGTCCGACGGCCTCGTGGCGCACTATGCGTTCGAGACCGAGGCCACCGCGCCGGAGGCGGATCGCGCCGTGCTTCGCTCGACCGTGCCGGGCCCCGTAGCGAAGGTCAAGGACCTGCGCTGGGGTGAGCGAGGCCGCTTCGGACTCGGGGGCTCGTTCGATGGCGGTGACGATCGCCTGCTGCTCGACCGTCCGGTCGCGGACGACTTCACGATCTCCACATGGTTTCGTACCGACCGTGTCGCTGCCGGTGATGACGGCGACCCGCGCTGGTTCCTGGGCTCTGGCATCGTCGATGGTGAGGTCCCGGGCATCGTGGATGACTTCGGCATCTCGATCATCGGCAACGGCATCGTCGCCGCGGGCGTCGGCAATCCGGAGACCTTCCTCAACAGCTCGCCCGGCCACCACGACGGCCAGTGGCACCACCTCGCGCTCACGCGTGAGCGCGCCAGCGGCACGGTCGTGCTCTACCTCGATGGCGTCGAGGTCGATCGCGCGACCGGCAGCACGCGCAGGCTCGACTCGCCGCGTCAACTCGTGATCGGCGGCATGCTCCCCGGGGGTGGCCCGTTCAGCGGGCAGATCGACGAGGTCCGGTTCCACCAACGCGTGCTCACGCCTGATGAGGTGCTCTGCGCCGCCACCGGGGTTGGTCCGGCGAACACCAGTGACTCGATCGCTTCCATGGGACGCGTCGACGCAGCGCAGCAGTGGACGACAGCCCGCACGGAACTCCTCGCCCTGCGGCCGCCTTCTCGGCACGGCAAGGTGGTGCTCTCGGTTTCCGAGGCGGGGCTTGCGCCCGCGCCGGTCCATGTGCTCACGCGTGGGAGCCCGCATGCCCCGGCTGAACAGGTCGAGCCGGGTGTGCCCGGCGTGCTGGCGACCTTTGAACCGCCGGCAGCATCGGTTGCGCATGGTGAATCAACCGGACGCCGCACGGCGCTTGCCTCGTGGATCACCGATCCGCGCAATCGCCTTGCGTCGCGCGTGATGGTGAACAGGCTCTGGCAGCATCACTTCGGCGTGGGCATCGTGCCCAGCAGCAATGACTTCGGTCGCCTGGGCGACAAGCCAACGCATCCCGAGCTGCTCGACTGGCTCGCGCGACGGCTGATGGCTGATGGCTGGAGCATCAAGTCGATGCACAGATTGATGATGACGAGCGCGACCTACCGCATGTCGAGCGTGCCGAGCGACGCGGCGCTCACTGCCGATCCGGGCAACGAGCGGCTCTCGCGCTTCCGCCTGCGCCGGCTCTCGGCCGAGGAACTCCGCGACAGCCTGCTGGCGGCCAACGGCACGATCAACCTTGAAGTCGGCGGACCCGGCATACGCCCGCCGCTTCCCGAGGCCGTGCTGGCGACCAGCAGCCGCCCCCACGAAGTCTGGCCGCTCACGCCTGAGCCGAGTTGGACGCGCCGAAGCGTGTACATGCACCAGAAGCGTTCGATCCAGGACCCGCTGCTGGCGGTCTTCGATCAGGCCGACATCGACAATCCGTGCCCCGTGCGCTTTGCGACGGTGCAGCCCACGCAGAGCCTCATCCTTTTCAACGGGGAGTTCGCCAACGATCAGGCGAGGAAGCTGGCCGAGCGTGCGCGCCGTGAAGCCCCCGGCAGCGGTCGCGACCGCGCCGGCGCCGCGATCCGCTTCGCGTACGGCCGCACAGCGACCGTGACAGAGCTCGACGCCGCCGAACGCTTCATGGCCCGCCTGGCCGACGAAGGCGTGCCCGATGCCGATCGCGCGCTGGACCTCTTCGCGCTCATGCTGGTGAACAGCAACGAGTTCCTCCACATCGACTGACGAGCCATGCACCACCCTCACCACGCAGCGAGCTTCTGCCGACGCACCCGCCGCGAGTTCATGTGGCAGGCCGGCGGTGCGTTCACCAGCGTGGCGCTGGCTGATCTGCTCGCGCGCGACGGATTCCTGCAGCGCCAAGCCACGGCGTTCGATGGTGCGACGCCCCTGCCCAATGGCCCGCTGGCGTCCAAGACGCCCCTCTTGCCCGGCCGGGCCAAGAGCGTGATCTTCCTCTTCATGTACGGCGGTCCGAGCCATGTCGACACCTTCGACTACAAGCCCGAGCTCTACAAGTACGACGGGCAGACGATCAAGGTGAAGACCAAGGGGCGCGGCGGCGATCGCAACGAAGGACGCATCGTCGGACCGAAGTGGAACTTCCGCCAGCACGGGCAGTGCGGTGCGTGGGTGAGCGACCTCTTCCCCCACCTGGCGACCTGCGTCGATGACATCGCCTTCATCAAGAGCATGTATGCCGAGAGCCCGATCCACGGCAGCGCGATGCTGATGATGAACTCAGGCAAGCTGCTCGGCGGCGCACCCTGCATGGGCTCGTGGGTCAACTACGGACTCGGCACCGTCAACCAGAACCTTCCCGGCTTCGTGGTCATGCTCGACTCGACCGGCGGCCCGATCTCGGGCGCGAAGAACTGGTCGAGCGGCTACATGCCTGCGGTCTACCAAGGCTGCGTGCTGCGCGGCCAAGGCGATCCGATCCTCGACCTCGCCACGCCCGAGGACCGCACGCAGCGTGTGCAGCGCGTGGTGCTCGATGAACTCAAGGACTGGAACACGCGCCATGCGCTCCTGCGCAGCGGGAATCCCGATCTCGAGAGCCGCATCGAGGGCTACGAGCTCGCCTACCGCATGCAGGCCACTGCACCCGAAGCCGTCGAACTCGCGCAGGAGACGAAGGACACCCAGGAGCTCTACGGCATCGATGACCCACGCACGGAGGAGTTCGGGCGCAAGTGCCTGCTCGCCCGGCGCCTCGTCGAGCGCGGTGTCCGCTTCGTGCAGCTCTACTCAGGCGGCTCCCACAACGATGACAACTGGGATGCCCATGACGACCTCAAGAAGAACCACGACTATCACGCCGGCCGCACCGACAAGCCGGTCGCGGGGCTGCTCAAGGACCTGAAGCGGCGCGGACTGCTCGACGAGACACTCGTCATCTGGGGCGGCGAGTTCGGCCGACAGCCCACCGCCGAGTACGCCATGGGCACGGGGCGCGACCACAACTCCTTCGGCTTCACCATGTGGATGGCCGGCGGTGGCATCAAGGGAGGCATCACGGTCGGCCAGACCGATGAGCTCGGATCGATCGGCGTGGGCGATCGCTTCCATGTGAAGCACCTGCACGCGACGGTGCTTGACCGGCTTGGTGTCGACCCGAACGCGTTGACCTACTTCTACGGCGGACTCGCACAGAAGCTCGTCGGCGTCGAAGGGGCCGAGCCGATCAGGCAGTTGCTGGCGTGATCGGCCCGGACGAATGCGAGGCCGCAGTTCGCTTCGCCGGTGACGGCCCACTCGGCGGCGCGCGGAACTCGGCTCAGACCGCGAAGTACTTCGCCTGCGGGTGGTGCACGATGATCGCGCTCGTCGACTGCTCAGGATCGATCTGCCAGTTCTCGGTGAGCACGCAGCCGATGCGCTGGGGCTCGAGCAGGCGGAAGAGCTTCTCCTGATCGCTCATGTCCGGGCACGCGGGGTAGCCGAAGCTGTACCGGCTGCCGCGATAGTGCTGGGTGAAGAGCCGACGAACCTCGGGATCATCGTCATGCCCGATGCCGAGCTCGGCGCGGATGCGCTTGTGCCAGAGCTCGGCGAGCGCCTCGGCGCACTCCACGCCGAAGCCGTGCAGGAAGAGGTAGTCGGTGTACTGGTTGCGTTCGAAGAGCTGCTTCGCGCGGTGGCTCGCCTCGCTGCCCATCGTCACGCAGTGCAGGGCGAGCACATCGCGCGCGCCACCTGACATCGGTCGGAAGAAATCGCTGATGCACAGGCGCTCGCGGCCCTCCTGCCGGGGGAACCTGAAGCGCTCGATCTCGCGGTCCCGGTCGACGGCATCGAACACCACGAGCTCATCACCATCGGCGTTGCACGGGTAGTAGCCCCACACGACGGCCGGACGCAGGATCTTCTCGTCGCGGCACTCGACCTTCAGTCGATCGAGCACGGGGTACGCGTGTTCCTCGAGGAAGGCCTCGTAGCGTGCGTCGTCCATGTCGCCCTTCTTGAAGCCCCACTGCCCGCGGAAGAGCGCCACGAGGTTCAGGTATGGGTAGATCTGCTCGAGTGGGAGCCCTTCGACCAGGCGACTTCCCCAGAAGGGTGGCGCGGGGACCTCGACATCCTGACGGACATGGCTGCGCTCGGCCAGTTGCTGCGCACTCGCAGCCTGCTGACGGATCGTGCGGCTCGCGACGACGCGATCGGCCGCTTCGCGCTTGGCCAGGCGCTCCTCGACCTGGCGGTCGAGCGCCTCGAGCGTGCGCGTGGCGAGCGCGTCGCAGACCTGCAGGCCCTCGAACGCGTCGCGGCCGTAATACAGCGGCCCCTTGTAGATCGAGCGCAGGTGCCCCTCGGCGTAGTGGCGGGTGAGCGCCGCGCCGCCGAGCATGACCGGCACGGTGATCCCCTGCCGGTTCATCTCGTGCAGGTTCTCCTCCATGACCGCCACGCTCTTCACGAGCAAGCCGCTCATGCCGATCGCATCCGCGCCGGTCGACCGCAGCGCCTCGACGATCTGCGTCAGGGGCTGCTTGATGCCGATGTTGTGGACCGTGAAGCCGTTGTTGGTCAGGATGATGTCAACGAGGTTCTTGCCGATGTCATGCACATCGCCGGCCACGGTCGCCAGCACGATGCTCGCCTTCGACGGCCCGCCGATGCCGTGGCGCTCCATGTGCGGCTGCAGGTGGGCGACGGCCTTCTTCATGACGGCCGCGCTCTGCAGCACGAACGGCAGCTGCATGCGGCCGGCCCCGAAGAGCTCACCCACGACCTTCATCCCGGCGAGCAGGTCATTGTTGATGATGTCCAGCGGCGCGTACTGCTGCAACGCCTCGTCGAGCGATCCTTCGAGATCCTTGTCCTCGCCGTCGATGATGTGGCGCTGCAGACGCTCCTTGACCGGCAGGTCGGCCAGGCTCGTCTTCTCCGTGACCGCCTCCTCACCCTCGGGGAAGAGGCCGATGAAGTGGAGCAAGGGATCGAACTCCGCTGGCTTGCCCTCGGGTCGGGCATCGCCCCGGCGGTCGTAGACGAGCCACTGCGCCGCTTCCCACCGCTCTGGCGCGATGCGGTCCTGCGGGAGGATCTTGCTCGCGTGCACGATGGCCGCGCTCAGTCCGCGCAGGCGCGCCTCGTGAAGGAAGACGCTGTTGAGCACGGCCCGTGCGGTGGGCTTGAGGCCAAAGGAGATGTTCGAGAGACCGAGGATCGTCCCGCACCGCGGAAAGCGCTTCGCGATGAGTTCGATCCCGTCGAGCGTCTCGAGGCCGAGGCGACGGTCGTCATCATTGCCGGTGGCGATCGTGAAGGTGAGCGGATCGAAGAAGAGGTCCTCTTCGGGCAACTCCCAGCGGCCGGTGTAGAGCGAATGGATTCGCTCCGCGATCTCGATCTTGCGGGCGGCGGTCTTCGCCATGCCGGCCTGCGGATCCTCGTCGATCGTCAGCGCCACGCAGGCGGCGCCGTAGCGGCGCAGCATCGGGCAGACGCGGGCCATGCGTTCCTCGCCGTCCTCGAGGTTGATCGAGTTCACGATGCAACGACCGCCGGAACGCTGCAGGCCCGCCTCGAGCACCTTGGCATCGGTCGAGTCGAGCATGAGCGGCGCGTTGACCTGGCGCACATACCGGCTCACGACTTCGCCCATGTCGCGCACGCCGTCGCGGCCCACGAAGTCCACGCACAGGTCGAGCACCTGGCCGCCATCGCGCACTTCCTCGCGGGCCATGCTCACGAGACCGTCCCAATGCTCCTCGTCGAGCAGGCGCTTGAACTTCCGGCTGCCGTTGGCGTTGGTGCGCTCGGCGACGATCAGGAAGGAGTTCTCCTGCTCGAACTCGGTGTAGCCGTAGAGGCTGCTGCAGCCGGGCGCCTGCGGTGCCTTGGGCGTGCGTACCGGCTCGCGGTCCTTGAGCGCCGTCGCGAGCGCGCCGATGTGTTTCGTGGTGGTGCCGCAGCAACCGCCGAGCGCATCCACGCGGTGCTCCTCCATGAAGCGCCGCATCGCTTCGACGAATCCCGCGGGCTGCAGCGGGTAGACGGTCTTGCCGTCCTGCAGGATGGGCAGCCCGGCGTTGGGCACCACGCTGACGCGACGATCCCAGTGCTTGGCCAAGTACGCCACATGCGGCGTCATCTCGACGGGACCGGTCGCGCAGTTCAGGCCCAGGCTCTCGACCGGGAACGGCCGCAGGGCGTTGACGACTGCGGCGATCTCGCTGCCCAGCAGCATGGTGCCGGTCGTCTCCATCGTCACGCTCACGAAGATCGGGCAGTCCTTCACGCTGCGGCGCGCCGACTCGAGCGCATCGAGGCACGCGTTGATCGCGCACTTCACTTGCAGCAGGTCCTGGCATGTCTCGATCATGAAGCAATCGACGCCGCCATCGAGGAGCCCGCGGGCCTGCTCGCGGTAGCTCGCCAGCATCAGATCCCAACTCGTCTGGCCGAGTGAGATGAGCTTCGTGCCCGGCCCGATCGAGCCGGCGACGAAGCGCGGTCGCCCCGGCGACGCATGGCGGTCGCAGGCAGCACGCGCGATGCGCGCAGCCTGCTCGTTGAGGGAGTGCACCCAGCCGACCATCTCCTCGTCGAACTCCGCAGCAACCAGCCGGTTGGAGCCGAAGGTGTCCGTCTCGACGATGTCGGCTCCGGCGGCGAGCATCGACTCATGGATGCGCTGGATCAGGTCCGGGCGGCTGCGCACGAGGATGTCCGTGCAGTTGTCCCGGCCGAGCCAGTCCTGGGGGCGGCAGTCCTCGCACGAGTGGATCGAGGTCCCCATGGCACCGTCGAAGAGCACGGTGCGGCGATCCATGATGCCCAGGAGCGTGCTGGCCATGGGAGAAGGTTAGTCTCGAACCCGCCTTCGTTCAACCGTTCAACCGGATAGACGGATGGAACAGGACACGCAGCCCTGCCCCTCATCCTGCGGCTCCACCCCGCAGCCCTACACTTTCGGCCCTCATGATGCCCCGGATCCTGTTCGTGCTACTCACGGCCCTGCTCGTGGTCGCGTGCGGCGATGGCTCGGCGGCGAAGCCCGCCACGAAGTCGGTCTTCCTGCCCAATCGGCTCGAGGGCATCCCGGAGCCGGCACGGCCAGTCCTCGCCAAGTCGCTCGACTGGATCGGTGGGCCCGGTGCGTTCGCTGACATCGGTGCCGTGACCACCTCGATGCGGGTCAACCGTGGCTCGGGCAGCGTGCTGCATGACTGCACCATGGGAGCCGACGGTTCCGTCGTCATGGTGCGCCACGGCGAACCCAACCGCTTCACGGAAACCATGGGTGCGCACGGCGGCGTGGGCTGGATGTTCCGCGCTGGTCGCCCGGAACCCATCCTCGTCGATGCCGATGAGGTGCGTCGGCGCGCCACGATCGTGCACGCCTTGAACGCACTCGGTTCCGTGCTCGGCACGGGCTGGCTGCATGCCGAACTGCTCGAGTCACGCAGCATCGGTTCTGTCGAGTGCGATGCCGTGAGGCTTCACGGAGCCGAGGGCCTGCTCTGCGACTTCGTCTGCGAACGCACCACCGGCCGCCCCATGACGCTTTCGTTCTCCGTTCCCGGCGAGTCGGGACCACGCGTGACCGAAAGCCGTTGGCTGCAGTGGCAGTCATCGGATGGACGGCGATGGCCCACGATCATCGACACACGCTCGGACCAGGGCTCCGTTGGGCTCTTGGTGCTGAAGGCGTCCTTCTCTCCCGGCATGCCCGCGGAGACGGCCTTGCCGCCCGAGGTCATCGCGTTGGTCATGGCAGGCGATCCCATCGCGCGCATGGATCCACCGCCGCCGGCACCGGCTCCGGCCATCCCCAGTGTTCCCGCCGACGAGCGCCCCGCCGACCGACCGTGAGCACCTCCTCCACCATGGTGCTGTGTCGACCGTCAAGGACCCCGACGGCCATCGCCGCTTCACCTAGGCTGCGCCGATGAACGCGTCCGTCGTGCTCCAAGGGGTTCGCAAGCGCTTCGGCTCGACCGAAGCGGTGCGCGGCATCGACCTGACCATCCCCGCGGGCTGCCTCTGTGGCGTGCTGGGTCCCAACGGTGCCGGCAAGAGCACGACCATCCGGATGCTCATGTCGATCATCTATCCCGACCAAGGTTCGATCTGCGTGCTTGGCTCGGATGCGATCTCGATGAAGGATCGGATCGGCTACCTGCCGGAGGAGCGGGGGCTCTACAAGAAGATGCGCGTCCTTGAGTACCTCGCCTACATCGGAGCGCTCAAGGGACTCGGCGGCGCCGAGAGCCGCAGGCGCTCCCTCGCCTGGCTCGAGCGCATCGAGCTCCCTGGCGTCGAGCGCAAGCGCTGCGAGGAACTCTCCAAGGGCATGCAGCAGAAGGTGCAGTTCATCGCCGCGGTGATGCACGACCCCGAACTCATCATCCTCGATGAGCCCTTCAGCGGCCTCGATCCGGTCAACTCGCGCGTGCTCGCGCGGATCGTGACCGAGTTGCACGCCGGGGGCCGCACGATCCTCTTCAGCACGCACCAGATGCACCACGCAGAGAGCCTCTGCGACCGCGTGGTGCTGATCAATCGCGGCGAGAAACTGCTCGATGAATCGCTCGAGGCCGTGCATGCGTGCCACCGGCCAACGACCGTGATTGCCCGCATGGAAGGACCGTTCGAGACGGCGGCTGCAGCGGCGGCGCGTGTCCCGGGCGTGGCCTCGGTCGAGTGCGCCGAGGATGGGAGCGTGCTCGCGCACGCCGACGACCGCACCGATGCGATCGACCTCCTCGCGCCGCTCGCGGCCACGCGGCTCTTCAGCAGCGTGAGCCTCAAGCGCCCGACGCTCGATGACATCTTCGTCGAGCTCGTCACCGCCCACGGCGGCCACGCCCGCCATCCGGAGCCCAACCATGCCTGATGCACCCCGCCACGCTGGCGCGTCGCGTCGCGTGCTCTCGATCGCCTGGCGCGAGTTCCGTACCACGGTCCTCACCAAGGGATTCCTCTTCACGGCCCTCGTGTTCCCACTGCTCATGGTGGGCGTCTCGATGCTGTTGCCGATCCTGATGGCCACGAGCATCCAGCCGATGACGGGCGCCATCCTCGTTCATGCCCCCACCGCCGCGACCGAGGCCATGCGTGCCGAGCTCGAGCGCACGGCCAAGGATCCGGCGACATCCCTTCGCGCGCGCGGGGAGCGCGGCGAGGAGTTCGGGCTCGACGAGGCCACCGCCGTCCTCACGCCGATCGAGTCGCTGATCGAGCCGATCGCAGCGGACCAGATCGAGGCCGCGAAGGGGCGCGTGCGCAGCGGCGATGCACTGGCCCTGGTCATCATCCCGCCCGCATCGCTCGATGCACAGGCGAAGGACCCGACCTACGAGCTCTTCGTCGCCACCAAGACGAGCCCCAAGCACACCTCGATCGTGAGCCGCTCCGTGCGCGAGGCGATCGTTCGTCTGCGCGTACAAGCCTCAGGTGCTGACTACCAGCGCACGATGGACCTCTTGAAGCGGCCCGAGCCCAACATTCTCCGGCTGACGGTTGATGGCACCGAGGCGAAGGAGCGGCTCGAAGGCCGCATGCTCGTGCCGGGCGCCTTCATGCTCCTGATGTGGATCACGACCTTCACCGGTGCGAACTACCTCCTCACGAACACGATCGAGGAGAAGGGCAGCAAGGTCATCGAGGTGCTTCTGGCCGCCGTCAGTCCCATGGAGCTGCTGGCCGGCAAGATCCTGGGCCAACTGGGCTCGACCGCGGTCATGCTCGGCATGTACGGACTGGCGGGGATCGCGGGGCTCTCGGCACTGGCCATGATGGACTTGGTTCCGGTCTCGAGCCTCGTGCTCATGGTCGCCTTCGCCCTCACGGCCTACCTGATGATCGCAAGCATGCTCACCGCGGTCGGCAGTGCCGTCACCAACCTGCAGGAAGCGCAGGCGCTCGTGGGACCGGTGATGATCGTGCTCATCGTGCCGCTCATGCTCTGGCTGCCGATCACCGAAAATCCCAACGGCGCATTCGCGATCGCGTGCTCCTTCCTCCCGCCAATCAGCCCGTTCATCATGGTGCTGCGGGCCACCGGCACGAGTGAACCTGTTCCCGGCTGGCAGGTCGCGCTCTCGCTCGCCCTGAGCGCCGCCTCGAGCGTCGCGTTCCTCTGGCTTGCTTCGCGGATCTTCCGCGTGGGCATCCTCATGCAAGGCAAGCCGCCGACCCCACGCGAACTCCTGCGCTGGGCGCGCTACCGCTGATGGCCGCCTGATCGCGCCCATAGACTGGTGACCATGAATCACCAGTCGCTCTGGGCACCGTGGCGCATGGCCTACCTGCGTGGCCTCGATGAACGAGCGGGTGCCGAGCGCCTGACCGGCGAGGAATCGCACCGCAACTTCCTTGCCGAGTACTGGCAACACCCAGCGCTCGACCGAGAGCACCATGTCATCCACCGCAACGAACACGGCATCGTCCTGCTCAACCGCTACCCCTACTCGAACGGCCACCTGCTGGTCGCGCTCGGTGAGGCCCGGCCCACGCTCCTGGACTACACGCCGGCGCAGCGGGCGGAACTCTGGGCGCTCGTCGATCTCGCTGCATTGCTCGTGCGCCGCACGCTGAATCCCCAGGGGCTCAACATCGGCGTGAACGAGGGACGCGCGGCCGGTGCGGGCGTGCCCGAGCACCTGCATGTGCACCTCGTGCCGCGATGGTCGGGCGATGTCAACTTCATGGCCGCGATCGGTGGCTTGCGCATGATTCCCGACAGCCTCGATGCCGTGCACGAGGCCTACGCGCGCACGCTGGCGTCGCTCCCCTGACCGCGCGAGCACTTGCGCTCGACCTTGCGCTCCCTCGGGTCCTTGCTGCGCAGCCGCGCACAACCAGAACGCAACGCGCCCGGTCCTCCGGGCGGCGCGGTGCGAGCACCAGGCCGAAGCCAAACCACCCTGAAGTTGCCCGAACCCTTCCGTGAGGTGGGTTCGCTGTCCGACGATCCCGGCCTTCCACTCGAGGGAGGCATGGCCTTCGTCGCGGAGCACAGCGATCCCTTGGGTTCGCGCATAGGTTCGAGCGCGTCGGGGATGGTCCGCCGCCCAGAGGACCGGGCGCAGATCAATCGTAGCCCAGGCCTCGCGCATGTCCACGCGCATCGCGAGAACGACCTACGATTTTCCCCTCATGATCAGCACACGAGTGAGTATCCTCCAGCGGTTCCTGCTGGATGTGATCGGATCCTTCAATCCGAAGGACCTCACGCCGGCGATGCGCCGCAACTATGTGCACGAGCTCGTGTCGTGGTGCTTCCTGCCCTTTGCGCTGGGTGCGATCGAGGGCGGAACGATGGGCGTGGTCGTCAAGAAGGCCTTCGATGGCACCGTCGATCCGTGGAAGCTCGACATGGCGGTCGCCATCGTCACAGCTGCGCCGAATGTGGCCAACCTCTGTTCGTTCATCTGGGCAAGCCTTGCCCACGGACGGCGCAAGGTCCCCTTCATCGCCGCGCTGCAACTGGCCACATGCCTCTGCGTCGGCCTCGTGGCGGTCATTCCCGTGAACGAAGGCGGCCTCGTCGCGCTGTGCGCGCTCGTCCTGCTCGCCAGAATGTGCTGGACCGGTGTCATCACCGTGCGCACCGCGGTCTGGCGACACAACTGGCCCAAGGGCCGCCGCGCGAGCGTCGCCGGCAAGATGGCGACGATGCAGGCCGTGGTGCTGGCGCTCTCCGGCGCCGCCGTCGGCCAGGCGATGGACCTCGGGCCGCGGAACTCGATCATCCTGTTCCCCGCACTCGCGGCGATCGGCCTGATCGGCAACGCCATCTACCGCAAGGTCACGCTGCTCAACGAGAACGAGATCGTCGCGGCCGAGCGCGCCGGCACCGACCGGGACGAGCGCCCCACGCTCGATCCCCGGCACATCATCACGGTCTTGCGCGAGGATCCGCTCTACCGCAGTTTCATGTTGTACATGTTCGTCTTCGGGCTGGGCAACCTCATGCTCACGCAGCCCCAGATCTCGCTCATGCAAGACGAGTTCGGGCTCTCCTACCTCGAGGGGATCCTGGCAACCACCATCATCCCGACTGCCATCATGCCGTTGGCGATCCCCATGTGGTCACGACTCATGGACCGCTCGCACATCACCCGCTTCCGATCGATCCATGGATGGTCGTTCGTCGCAGCCTCGGTGCTGCTCTGGCTGGCGGCGCTCGTCCACAGCCTGCCGCTCTTCTACGCAGCCAGCGTGGCGCTCGGCATTGGCTTCGCTGGCGGCGTGCTCGCGTGGAACCTCGGCCACCACGACTTCGCACCGCCGCACCGCGACGCCGAGTACATGGCGGTTCACGTCACGCTGAACGGCCTCCGCGGCCTCATGGCACCCTTCATCGCGGCTCCGCTCTACGCCCTCATGCCGCCGGACGGCCGCCACTGGGTCTTCGCGCTCTGCACCGTGGTCAACGTGGCGGGCATGGTGGGCTTCATCTCCCTCTCGCGACGCGTCAGCGCGCTGCATCGGCCGGGCCCCGCGCACGCGGCCTGACGGCTCCCACGAATCTTCGCCCCTTTGTCGTTATCCGCACCGCCGACGCGCACCGGCTCCGCTAGTCTCGCCGACCCGGCACTGGACGGTCCAGTGCCGGTTCGCAACCGCCGCGACCGCGGGAAGTTCGTCATGCACGGTGCATGGCTCCCGCACACGGCACTTAGGACCCCAACGACATCATGGTTGACCACAACCTCATCGCAGACCTCTCGCTCGACCTCAACGATCTGGAATTCGCCCTCGGCCAGAGTTCCATGGCTTCCGTCCTCGAGCGCGGCGAGGTCAGCAAGTTCGAGACCAACAGCATCCTCAAGGGCAAGGTCGTCGGCATCAGCGGCGACTATGTCATCGTCGACGTCGGCCTGAAGAGTGAAGGCCAGATCCAGAAGGCCGAATTCGAAGAGAGCGGCGGCGTATCGATGGGCGACACCGTCGAAGTGCTGCTGGAGAGCCTCGAGGATGCCGAAGGTGCCGTGGTCCTCTCCAAGCGCAAGGCCGACCGCATCCGCGGCTGGGAGCAGATCCTGGTCACGCGCAAGGAAGGCGATGTCGTCGAGGGCAAGGTCCTCCGCAAGATCAAGGGCGGCCTGCTCGTCGACATCGGCGTGCCGGTGTTCCTGCCGGCCTCGCAGGTCGATGTCCGCCGCCCGGGCGATGTGGGCGATTGGGTCGGCCGCATGATGCGTGCGCTGATCCTCAAGATCGACACCGAGCGCCGCAACATCGTCATCAGCCGCCGCAAGCTCATCGAGGATGAGCGCGAAGAAGCCAAGAAGCGCCTCATGGGCGAGCTCGTCGAGGGCTCAATCGTGCGCGGCACCGTCACGAACATCGCCGACTTCGGCGCCTTCATCGATCTCGGCGGCCTCGATGGCCTGCTGCACATCACCGATATGTCGTGGGGCCGCGTCGGTCACCCGAGCGAGATCGTCAAGCCGGGCCAGGAGATCGAGGTCAAGGTCCTGAACATCGACCGCGAGCGCGAGAAGATCGCGCTGGGCCTGAAGCAGAAGGAAACCTCGCCCTGGGAAGAGATCGAGAAGAAGTACCCGGTCGGCGCCCGCGTGCGCGGTACCGTGGTCAACCTCATGTCGTACGGTGCGTTCGTGCGCCTCGAGGACGGCATCGAGGGGCTGGTCCATGTCAGCGAGATGAGCTGGACCCGCCGCATCAACCACCCGAGCGAGGTCGTCAACATCAGTCAGGAGATCGATGTGGTCGTCCTTGACTTCAACAAGGACAAGCTCGAGATCTCGCTGGGCATGAAGCAGACCGAGGTCAACCCCTGGGAACTCGTGGGCGAGCGCTACCCGCTCGGCACGGTCATCGAGGGCAAGGTCCGCAACCTCGCCAACTACGGCGCGTTCATCGAGATCGAGCCGGGCATCGATGGCCTGCTCCATGTCAGCGACATGAGCTGGACCAAGAAGGTCGCCCACCCGAACGAGGTCCTCAAGAAGGGCGACTCGGTCAAGTGCGTGGTCATCGAGGTCGACCAGGAGAAGCAGCGCGTCGGCCTCGGGGTGAAGCAGCTGACCGAGGACCCGTGGATCGAGGCGATCCCGAGTGCCTACCGCCCGGGCATGATCGTCACGGGCAAGATCACCAAGATCACGAACTTCGGCGTCTTCGTGGAACTCGAGAATGGCCTCGAAGGGCTGCTCCACATCAGCGAGCTCGCCGACCACAAGGTCGAGAACCCGCAGGATGTGGTCAAGAGCGGCCAGGAGGTCGAAGTCAAGATCCTGCGCGTCGACACCGACGATCGCAAGATCGGACTCAGCCTCAAGCGCGCTCAGTGGGGCGCGAGCCCGGCACCCGAATCGTCGAACCCCGCCGACCTGGCCGCGTTCGTGGCACCCAAGCGCGCCAAGCCCACCAAGGGTGGCATGGACGACCACGGTGCGCTCGGCACTGACAAGATCAAGCTCGACTGAGTCTGAATACCGCACCAACGCCCATCACGGCGGGCCTCCACATGGGGGCCCGCCTTGTCGTTGGATCGCGACCACGCAGCAAAGAAAAAGACCCCGCGGCGTGAGCCGCGGGGCCGTTGTCCCTTTCCAACCTCTTCCGCCCCGCATACGGCCGCCGAAGCGGCCTTGGGGGTGGCGGATGCCCTTTCGGGCACTTCAAACCTCGTGGGAAGAGGATCGGTCAGCAGAGAGCGATGAAGCTGATCACGGCGAGAAGGGCCAGTCGCTGATATTGCGTCTCGAACGTCACAACTCTGCCGAGCATCGCTGTTTCCTCTCTGGGTGGGGCCATGCAGAACGCGTGTCCCGCTGCCCGTAGGATGCCACGGATGTGGAGTCCGTCCACCGCGCCCCTCGCTTTTTTGCCTCTTACAGCGACCCTGCTGGGGGCAAGTGCGCCGGATGCGGACATGGCTGCTGCCGCGTGGCAGCGCATGCAGGCCGCTTTGGCCGGCATCCCTGCGCAGGATCCTGCACCCCCCGCGCCCGGCGCAAGCGCCATCCTGCGCCTGGATGGCCGGGTTCTTGGCCATGGCTCAGCCCTCGCCAGCGCCGATCGACCGTGCGTGGATGTGGCGATCGCACAAGCAATCCTCCAAGCCCAGAACGATGCTTCGTGGCTTGCCTGGACCTCCCGCCCCCCCACCCTCGCCGAAGCCGTCACGCTCGAACTCGAGCTCACGGGCGAACCCGAGCCGCTCACCGGTCGCACGCTCGCTGACTGCGCGCAATCGCTGCGGCCTGCGCTTGATGCGATGGCCGTGCGTCGCGGCACCACCATGCACTGGATGCCGGCGAGCAGGCTCCAGTCGATGGGCCTCGCGGCGAAACCGACCGACGGACTGGGCCTCCTCATGCGCCGAGCCGGCTTGGCCGACACCGACCTGCCGTCGATCGATCCCGCCGAGAGCGTGGCGGTCTATCGCATGCAGACGATCCGGCTCGCGCAATCGACTCCCGGCGCGGCTCCATGGCTGGTCCTGCACGGTGAGCGGCCCGTGCCCACGAGTGCCGTCTCGCATGACACCTGCATCGCCGCAGCCGAACGCGCCGCAGCTTGGCTGAACGGTTGCATTCTCGAAGAACCCGGCTCGCCGACGCCCGTCCTGCTTGGCGACTACGGCACGATTGCCGACCGTCGCCAACCGATGGTGGCGGGAACGATCGATCGCCTCATGGCGGCCTGGGCCTTCGCGGAACTTGCCGCGAAACCCGTTGAAGAGGCATTGTCGTGGCGCGGGCGCGCTGCCATGCTTGCAGCACAGGCGAGCGATGCCGACCTCGACATGCTCTCCGTGCGGCGCGCGGTTGCACTGCGCATGATCGCGTGGTGCGCATTGACGCGCTCGGGCAGCGATGACGAGCGCCGCGCAGCGCATGCAGAGGTGAATGCGCTCGCCACGAGCCTGGCCAAGGCTGTCCCTGAAGAGGCGCCCGCCGATGCCGTCCGCGCACTCGAACTCGCTGCTGCGGCGTGTGCGCAGTCGACCGGTGCCCGCGTACTCGAGCCCACGGCACTGCATGGTGCCATCGCTCGGGCGTGGGACGAGTTGCCACGCGCCTCGCTCGTCACCGAAGCCGAGTGGCTCCTTCGCGCCGCCGCATGGGCGGAGCTCGCACCCCCGCCGTCCCCGCTCGTGCAGGATGCCCTGCGCGATGTGCTCATGCGGGTGCAACTCGGGATCGGCAGCGCCTCGAGGGAGTTGCCCTCGGACCTCGTGGGGGCGTTCCAACTCGCTGCCTCCAACGGCCAGCCTTCGGTCGGCGCGACGGGACTTCGCCCGCTGGCTGCGCTCGTGCGCATGGTGGATGCCGCCCCCGACCCCGACACCCGCTCGCGGGTCCGGGAAGCCTGCCGCGCCGGGGCTCGATTCGTCCTCCAACTGCAAGTGTCCACCGACGGGGCCTCGCTCCTGCGGCAACCTCGCCGTTGCGTGGGTGGGATCCGGGAATCGATGTGGGAGCCCCGAATCCGGGTCGCTGGGACAGCCGCAGCGATCCTGGTCCTGCTGGACCTCGCCCAAACACTGTCGCCAGCCGAAAATCTCCAGGATCCTTCGTGATCGGACGTCACGAACGCGCCGCTCCGGTCACATGTTGGTGGTCGCGGTATCGCTGAACTGGGCCGCCAAGCGTGAACTTGGATGGATCCAGCCGCAACACACCGTGGTATAGTCTTCTGTTCGCCCCACGAGGAATTCCCATGCGCATCTCGACGCTTGCCTTCGCCCTGTCCAGCCTCTGCGTGGCCGCTCCGGCCCTCGCCCAGAACATGCACGATCGGCTCACGGCCGTAGCCGCCAACCAGCAGGCCGCGGGCTCCGACACCAAGTCCCGCCTCCTCGGCGGTCTGCTCTACATGGATGATTTCAAGGCCGAAGCCGGTCAGCCCCTGGTCGACGTGGTCATGGCCCTCGTCGATGACCTGAACAAGCGCGGCATCAAGACCACGATCCTCGTGGAAGCCGGTGAAGACATGAAGGAGCGTGTGGCGGCGGCCTTGCCCGACGACGGTGAGCGCACATGGGAAACCACGGTCAGTGGCACCGCGATCGAAGTCCTGAAGGCCGTGCTCATCGAGTGCTCGGATGACCCGGCGGCCGACACCGCCTGGACATGGCAACTCTCGCGCAACGCCGTCCAGATCGGGCCGAAGAACATCCTCTGGAACCGTCGCGAAGTCAAGATGTACAACATCAAGGATCTGCTCTTCAAGGCTCCGCAGTGGACCAATGCCCCTGACTTCAACCTGAACTCGTCCATCAACCAAGGTGGACAGGGCGGTGGCGGCGGTGGCGGCAGCGGTGGTGGCGGTAGCGGTGGCGGTGGCGGCGGCTTCGGTGGCGGTGGCGGTGGCAGTGGCGGCGGCGGTGGCGGCGGTGGCGGTGGCGGCGGTGTCTTCGGTAGCAAGGGCGAAGATCCCGAAGAACTGACCGACGAGGAAAAGGCTGATAAGCTCAAGGATGTGATCGTCGCCTTCGTCGAACCCACAGCTTGGGAGGACGGCGAAGGCGGCCCCTGCAAGTTGCAGTACTACGAAGGCATGTTCATCGTCAACGCGCCTGACTTCGTGCACCGTGCGCTCGGTGGCTACTCCTTCGCCCCAGTCATTCCGGCCCGTTCCGCCACGCCGGCCAAGGCGGCTGATGCCCCGCAGGCTTCGGCCGAGTCCAGTGACCGTCGTCGCTATGTCATGCTGAGCCCACGCATCGGCTACAACCAGCTCGTGGGGTTCCGTACCTCGACCGTCAGCGGCGCGCCCTGACCACAGGCTTCAACCTCGATCGATCGAACGGCTAGCCTTGCGCTGGCCGTTCTTGTTTGGGGAATGGCCAGCCCCATGAGCGCCCCTCGGCGTGCGAGTCACCTCACCCTCCGCAACGACCTCCGTGCTTGCACGGACGATGGGATCACGCATGCCTTCATGGTCGGTGTGGGCGAGACCTTCATCCCGGCATTCGCCCTCGCAGCCGGAGCAGCGCAAGTCCATGGCGGCCTCGTCTACACCATTCCCTTCCTGATCGGGGCGACGGTGCAGCTCCTCACGCCAGCGGGGGTCGAGCGCCTCGGCTCGCCACGCAAGTGGATCCTGCTGTGCGCCACGATCCAGGCGCTGTGCTTCATCCCGATGGCGATCGCAGCCGTGGTTGGCACGGTGCCGCTGCTCTTGGTCTATGTGTGCGCATCGATCTACTGGACCGTGAATCTGGGAGCTGGGCCTGCCTGGACCGCGTGGGTCGGTGCACTGTTCCCTGCACGCATCCGTGCGGTGTACTTCAGCAGGCGCAGCAGGATCTGCCAGATCGCGCTGCTCGCGGGGCTCTTGTTCGGCGGTGTCCTGATCTCGCGTTTCGAGCACACGCCGCTCGAGCTGGCCTCGTTCGCCCTGCTCTTCATGGCCGCCAGCCTGAGCCGTGCGTTGAGTACGCCGGCACTCGTGGCGCAGTCGGAGCCGCGGCACCTGCCACCTGCGCGGCATGTGAGTCCGATCGAGTTCCTGAGGCGAATCCGCGGCGCACCCGAGGGCCGGGTCGTGGCCGCGCTGCTCGTCTTCATGCTCGCCGTGCAGATCTCAAGTCCCTTCGTCACGCCGTACATCCTGCGCGGACTCGCCATGGACAAGGATCAGTTCACGATCTCGATCGTCACGCTCTTCGCGGCCAAGAGCCTGGCGTTGCCGCTGGTGGGCCGACTCGCTGGATCGTGGGGCGCGCGACGACTGCTCATGGCTGGCGCCGTGGTTGTCGCCGCGGCGAGCGGACTGTGGATCGTGTCCACGGCTCCAGCGTGGATCTATGCGATGCAGCTCGTGAGCGGTGCCGGCTGGGCGGCCTACGAGATGGCACTGTTCCTGCTGCTGCTTGAGCACATCCGCGAGGAAGAACGCACCGCGATGTATGCGGCGTACTACTTCTTCAATGCGATCGTCACGGTCATCGGTTCCTTCCTCGGTGCGGCAGCGATCGATGCGCTCGGCGGCGGGGTCACCGCCTACTGGTGGGTCTTCGGTGCCTCGGCGTTGCTGAGGTTCGCGGCGATCCCGCTCATGCTTCGGATCCCTCGCCACGGCCACGAGCGTACCGTCCCCGTGGTCGCGATCGAGATCGGGACCGAGTCCGGTGCCATGGATGAGCCCATCATCGCAACACGGCCTGTCTCGGAGAGCCGCACATGAAGCACGCGCCATCGATCACCGTACGCAGGCACGACGCCCGAGCGCAGTGCTCCAACATCAGCACGCTTGGCCTGTCGATGGTGCTGCTCGTGATGGCCGCGATCGTCTGGGTCGTGCTGGATCCAGCGGCGCTGGCGCGTTGGTTCGGGCACCCTGCACTTGGCGAGCGAGGCGTGGCGATGGCCACGCGCAGTGCCGAGTGGACGCAATCGCTCGTTCCCGGGGCACTCCTGCTCGCTGTGGCCATGATCATCGTGCTGTGGCGGACCGATCAGTCGCGCATGACCCCTGACTCGACCATCGCTCCATCCGGTGGCACGGCACCCACGGTCATCGATCGCCGCGGCAGGACTTCACGCAGCGCCGGAACCATCGCCGCTGCACCCGGTGACCCAGCGGTGCGTACCGAGTCGCTCGTGCTCGTGGCCATCGTGCTGGTGGCGGCGCTCGTCCGGGTCGACCGTGCAATCGAGAGCCTGTGGTACGACGAGATCGCTGCCTTCATGGACTACGCGCAGCACGGACCGGGCCCGATCGTGGCCACCTGGTTCAGCCCGGCCAACCATCCGCTGCAGTCACTCCTGTCGTGGTGCTCGTTCACGACCCTCGGGGCGGTCAACGAACTCACCCTCCGATTGCCATCCTTGGTCGCTGCACTCCTCACCGTGATCGCAACCTGGTGGATGGCGCGGCCCATGGCGGGCGCGCGCAGTGCGCTGATCGCCGCAGCAGGGATGGCGATCGCGCCGGCCGCCGTGCTTGGCAGCGTGGAGGCTCGCGGCTACTCCATGATGATGCTCGCCGGCGCGCTGCTGACGGGTCTGGCGTGGCGCGCCATCGATCGCGATCGTGTGCAGCATGGCTCGATGTGGTGGTGGACCGCCTACGCCATCGTCGCATCGCTCGGCGTCTGGGCGCACTTCACCACGGTGGTCGTGCCGGTCGCGCATGGCGTGATCGCCGTGGGGCTCGCGCTGCGCGGCGACAGGCGCGGCGGCCTGCGTTGGTTCGTGGCGCTCGTGCTTGCTGCCGCGTTCACGCTCGCACTCGTGGCACCCATGGTGCCATGGATCCTTGAGCGGCGTTCGGAGCTCGCCGCCCTTGACGGCAACGAACCCACGCTCTGGTCGCGCGAGGGTGTGGCGATCCTGGGCACCTGGGGCGGCGCGTGGCCATGGCGGCCATCGATCTTGGGCGGTGCGTTGGCCATCGTCGGCATCGTGCAGGCGTGGCGCTGGGACACACGCCATCGCTTCGCCATCGTCCTGGTCACGCTCCCCTTCCTGCTCGCGCTCGTGATTCCCCTTGCAGGCAGTTGGATCTACGCACGCTTCGTGTCGTTCGCGCTGCCCGGTGCAGCACTCGCCTGGGGCATCGGCCTCGATCGCATGCTCGATCGGCGACGGGCCTACGCGATCCTCATGGCCACGGCACTGGCGGCCGCGTGGCTCGCGGTGCTCGGCAAGCTGCCGCCCAAGCAACCCCTGCGCGACCTGCTCGCGATCGCCGCACGGGAGCCCGGACCCGTCATCGTCGTTGGCCTTCCCGACGAAGTTGCTCGCTTCTACGCCGAACCGATGGGCATCGATGCCCGCTACGCCAAGCCCTACGGTTCGGATCTGGTCGCGCTGCTCGAGTCCATGCCTCTGGCGCGTGTGCTGGTCCTCTATCCCGAGGCCATGCCTCCTGGTGTGTGGCGTGCGCTGGATGGTGCATCAATGACCCGTACGCATGCGCTGCCGGGCTGGGCTGACTGGGGCGCCGGTGCGGTCGAACTGCACGCACCGCGCGATCGCACACCTCCAACGCGATAGGTCCGTGGCTTGCGCGAGATGTCCTGCCCCGCTCATGGTCCTGCAAGGGCGTAGGCTCCATGTATGTCGTACCTGCTCGAAGTCACCCGGCTCGGTCTGGGAAATTTGCGTCGCCACAAGCTGCGCAGCGTGCTGACGAGCCTTGGCGTGATCCTGGGCGTGGCTGCGGTGATCGTGGTCGTCGCGATCGGCGAGGGCAACAAGCGTGCGGCACTGCGCGACATCAGCGCGCTCGGCGCCAACAACATCATCATCCGCAGCCAGAAGCCGCCTGAGAGCGCCACGCCCGGCGGCGGCGGCATGCGATCCATGGTCATCAAGTATGGGCTGACCTTTGAAGACCTGCGACGCATCGAAGCATCGATGACCGACGCCGACCGCGTGGTGCCGGTCAAGAGCGCAGGCAGCGAAGTCAGCTTCGACTCCCAGCGCGCACTCGCCCAGGCCTTCGGGACGACACCAGCGCTCGCTACGGTGGCCCGCTTGCGGATCCAGTCCGGCCGCTACCTGACTGATGAGGACATGACGGCGCAGGCGCCCGTCGCCGTCATCGGCGGCGAGATCGCCAAGCAGTTCTTCCCGAACCTCGACCCGATCGGCCAGGACATCCGCGTGGATCAGCAGGTCCTGCGCGTGGTGGGTGTCCTGGCGCCGATCGGCCTTGCGGGTGGCGCGGGCAGCGTGCTTGTGGGGCGCGACCTGAACAAGGACATCCACATGCCGCTGACGACCGCCGAACGGCAGTTCGGCAATGTCGTGCAGAAGCGAGCCGCCGGTTCCTTCAGCGCCGAGGAAGTCGAGCTCTACGAGATCTATGTCGTGGCGCCAAACACCGATGTCGTGACCGAGATCGCCTCGCGCGTCGAACGCATCATCGATGTCGGGCACGAGGCAACCGGCGACGCGCAAGTCATCGTGCCGTGGGAACTGCTGGAGAACGCGAAGAAGGCGCTGCTCGTCTGGAACATCATGCTCATCGCGATCGCGGCGATCAGCCTGCTCGTCGGGGGCATCGGCATCATGAACATCATGCTCGCCAGCGTGACCGAGCGCACCCGTGAAATCGGCATCCGCCGTGCGCTCGGTGCCACGCGCCGCGACATCGTCACGCAGTTCATGGTCGAGACGGGATCGCTCAGCATCCTGGGCGGGCTCATCGGCATCATGACCGGCGTGATCACGAGCCGACTGCTCGAGACGATCGTGGGCATCGCGAGCCGGATGCCTGGCCTGAAGGGTGCCTTCAACGATCGCTTCTCCCTGCAGCCCGAGGTCACGCTCTGGTCGATCGTCGCCAGCGTGGCCGTGGCCGGCGGAGTGGGCATCGTGTTCGGGATCTATCCCGCCATCGTCGCAAGCCGCAAGGATCCCATCCAGGCGCTGCGGCACGACTGATCCATGCGCGCCGTAGCATCGGCTGCATGCCAGCGCTGGTCGAAGTCGTCACGGAAGCCGATGCCGATCGCGGCTGGCACTTCATGCTGCGCTCGCTCGGTGCGGACGGAGCCTGCATGAGCCACGACATGAACCTGTCGTGGGCCGACTATGACTGGTGGAGCCCCGAAGGCATCCACGAACCCAGCCGCGTCGCCCTGGCCGTGGCCGAGGTCATGCACCACGCACTCGGTGGGCAACCCCTGCCGCCGCGCTTCGATGCCGCCACGGTGCGCCGGCGCGTTGACGACGCGGATGCGCTCATCCGCCGCAGGCTCGGTTCCGGCAGCGGTCCCTGAGCCGACGCGCCAGCGGTTCGAGCGCCTCACCGGATCAGGCCTTCATCAATGGTGGCAACTCGCGGCGCCTGAAGAAGACCGGTACCTCAAGCGAAAAGGTACTGCCTTGGCCCGGCACGGAGTTCAGCGCGACCGTCGCGCCAAGGAGCCCCGCCAATTCCTTGCAGATCGACAGGCCAAGGCCGGTCCCGCTGTGGCGGCGCGTGTGGCTTGCATCGACCTGCCGGAACTTCTCGAAGATCGACTCCTGCATGTCGGGTGGGATGCCAGGGCCATGATCCACCACACTCAGCCGGACCGACTGCCCCTGTTCGCCCGAGCGGACCAACTGCGCCACCACGCGCACTGTCGATCCTTCAGGGCTGAACTTGATGGCGTTGGACAGGAAGTTGTACAGCACCTGCCGGACCTTGCCGCCATCGGTCTCGACCGGTGGCAAGCCATCCTCGACCTGCGTCTCGACCTCGATCTTCCTCGCCATCGCCTGCGGCCGCATCAGGGCCTGCAGCCCTTCAACCACATCCGCGACCGAGGTCGGTGCCACCGTGACCTCCACGCGGCCCGCCTCGATCTTGGCCATGTCGAGCAATTCGTTGATCATGTCGAGCAGCATGCGGCCGCTCTGCAGGATGTTCGTGATGTAGCGGCGGCGCTTGGGATCGGCGTTGGGATCGTTGCGTGCGATCTCGTCGAGCAGCTCGGCGAATCCGATGATCGAGTTCAGCGGCGTGCGCAATTCGTGGCTGACGTTGGCCAGGAACTCGCTCTTGAGCCGATTGCTCTCGAACAGACCGATATTGGCTTCCTTGAGCTCGACCACTTTCAAGTCAAGGCCTTCGTTGAGTTGCCGCAGTTGTGCCTGGGCACGCTGCATCTCGGTGAGCATCGCGTCAAGCGCAGCCGAGAGCCGCCCGATGGAGTCCCCGGTCTCGATCGCCGAGCGCGCCGAGAGATCACCGCGCGCTGCGCGTTCCGCGGTCTCGCGCAGGCGCTCAAGCGGCGGACCGTACACCCGTCGCTGGATCACCATCGACACGGCCACCAGCGCCGCCGCGGCACCCAGCCCGACCCCGACAACCATCACTCGGTTGGCGATCACAAGTCCATCGCTGATGGGGCTGCTGCGCTCGATCACGATGACCGCCCGGAGCGCCTGGTCGCTGCGAACGGCCGTCGAGAAGTCAATGCGTGACGGATCGAGCACGCGGCGCCACTCCGCCTCGCGCACGGCGCGGGCATAGCGGTAGGTCGTTCGCCCATCCGCGGTCACCCAGTTGAAGCGCTCGCGTGACGACCCATCGCGCTCGAACTCCTCGGCAGCGTCAGCGATCCACGGTTCATCGGTCGAGAGCCTCGATGCTTCGACCAGCCGCATCGCCATGGGCACATCCTGCGTGCTGCCGAGCGCGAAGCCATTGGACAGCCAGGTCTCGGCGACCTGTCGTGCGATCTCGCGCTGGCTCTCGGCAACCGTGATCGTGAAGCGATTCCAAGGCACCCACAGCGCCGCGGCGAGGATGGCAGCCGACGCCGCGCCGAAGAGGAGCGTCGCGCTGTTGGAGAGTGAGATGCCGCGCCGCATCGCGCAGGGAGCATAGTGGGTGGCTAGGCTCCTCCCGTGCACCGACCCGGCGCCAATCCCAATGACCTTCGCATGGACGATGTGCTCTGCGACTTCTGCACCGCCGCCTGGACCGAGGACCTCGCGATGGTCGAGGGGCACCGTGGTTCATGCATCTGCCATGCCTGTCTGGCGGTTGCGTATGCCGAACTCACGCCGCAACCGGCGCGCCAGCCGATTGGGCAGGGTCCGTGCACGATGTGCCTCGAGGACCGTGGCGAGCCGCACTGGCAGAGTCCTGCCCGGGAGGCGGCCCGGATCTGCCGACGCTGCGCGCGCATGGCCGCGGTCGTGCTCGAGCGTGATCCCGATGCTGGCTGGTCCCGACCCGAAGCATGAGTGCCCGGACTCCGGCCTTCCGTAGACTCGCTGCATGAGCTTCGGCCTTGGACATGGACGCGATCTCGACCCCGGCGACTGGGGCATGGACCAGAAGGACCTGCCGCCCATCGACCGGGGGAAGTGGGATCCCCGCCGGTGGTTCGCCCATCCCGAGCGCACCTTCGAACTCGAGATCGGCTCCGGCAAGGGCACCTTCCTGCTGCAGCAGGCCCCCCTGGAGCCGATGACCAACTTCCTTGGCATGGAGTGGACCAACGCGTTCTACCTCTACGCCGCAGACCGCCTCCGCCGCCATCAGGTCGCCAATGCGCGGCTCATGCGCGCGAATGCCGTGGAGTTCATCCGGCATTGGTGCCCCGCAGGAATCTGCTCGGTGATCCATCTCTACTTCAGCGATCCGTGGCCGAAGACCCGCCATCACAAGCGGCGTGTGGTGCAGGACCAGACGCTTTCCGACATGCACACTGCGCTCACCTCCGGCGGCGAGCTGCGCATCGTCACCGACCATGTCGGACTCTGGGCGTGGTACGAGGAGCACGCAGCGCGCAACGAGCGGCTCTTCGAGCGTCTGGCCTTCGATCGCCCGTCCAGTGCCGGCGAGGGCGAGGTGATCGGCACCAATTTCGAACGCAAGTTCCGCCGCGAAGGCCGACCGTTCCACGCGATGACGCTACGACGGCGTGAACCAATCGCAGCCGCCGGTCAAGGCCCGTAGCGGCTCACGCCGCCTCGCCGGCTCCGCTGCCCGTGCGCCAAGTGACGCGCTCTGCATCGCCCCAGAGGCCCTCGAGGTCGTAGTAGGCACGCTGGTTGGGCTCGAAGAGATGCACCACCACCGACACGAAGTCGATGATGATCCAACTGGATCCTGTGTCGGCGCTCGATCGGAACGCGGGAGAACCCTGCGCCTTGCCGAGCTTCATCAACTGCTCGCCAACGCCAGCAAGCTGGCGCGCGCTGGTACCCGAAGCGATCAGGAAGTAATCACACACCTGACTCTGTGCGCCAACCGACAGCAGCAGCACATCGGTGCACTTGAGCTCGTGCGCGAGCCGCGCCAGCTCGATGGCCAGCGCGCGCGATGCCGAGGTGTCGGGCTTGGCAGTCCGCCTGGCCATGCCGGCGGATCAGTCCTTGCTGCGGCCACGGCCACCGGGGCCGCGCTTCAACTTGGACTTGGCGGGCTGGACCGGACGGGCCGAGCGACCTGCAGCCTTGGCTGCGGCGGCGCGGCGGGCCGCCATGCGCAGTCCCTCGCGGCGAATGTCCATGCGGCGCTTGACTTCCGAGGGCTTCTCGTGGAACTGGCGAGCCTTCAGATCCTTGGTCAGGCCTTCCTTCTCGCACAGCTTCTTGAAGCGACGGACCATCTGCTCGACCGTCTCATTGCCGCGTGACTTCACTCGAATGGGCATTCGTTCGTCCTCAGGGGTATTCAGGAATTCCGAGCCGGGCAGTAGACCACGACCGGGTCGCCGCCGCAACCCCACGCAGGCTAGGCTTTCGGTCGCGGAGGTCGGCATGCCCTTGGTCCTTGATGCCTATAACGTGCTGCATGTGTCGGGGGTGCTTCCTCCGGACATGGCCGGCATGGGGCCGCACGACCTCGCCGAAGCCATCGCAGGTTCCCGATACCGCGGCCAGCCAGTCTGGATGGTCTTCGATGGCCTCCCCACCACGATCCTCGGCCAGTCACCACGCATGATCGATGCCTACCGGCCCGCGCCGATGGAAGTCGGCGATGCCGTCTACCACTTCAGCGGTCCGCGTTCGACTGCAGATGCGGTCATCGCCGAGCTCGTGACGCGCAGCAGCGCCCCAACGCGGCTGCTCGTGGTGAGCAGTGATCACGCCGTGCAGCGCACCGCACGCCGTCGTCGATGCAAGGTGGTCGACAGCGGGACCTTCCTGCAGCAGCTCGTGCATGACGCGCGGCACGGCCCCCCGCGCGATCGGCTCGGCAGCAAGCCAAGCGGACCGCTCTCGCGCGACCAGGTGCAGGCCTGGCTGCGATACTTCGGCGTCGAGCCGATCGAGCCACCATCCAAACCGGTGGCACCGCCACTTCCCCAACTGCGCGTCACCAACCATGGCCCAGCACCACGCCGAACACGAAGGCCCCGAGCATGAGCTTCATCCGCCCCCACCCCAACCGCACCGTCGCCCCGGCGGGCATCACCCCCGCTCCCACCGACTTCGAACACCCGCCGGCCGATCCAGTGGGTTGGATGATGCGTTGGCTCGATGAAGCGATGCAGTTGCCCACGCCCAATCCCAACTCGCTCTACCTCGCGACCATCTCCGGCGATGGCCGGCCCTCGGTGCGCACGGTCCTCCTGCGCTCCTTCGATGCAAACGGCGCGGTCTTCTTCACCAACCGGCAGAGCGACAAGGGCCGCGCGCTCGAAGCCACGCATCGCGCCGCGCTGCTCCTGCACTGGGACCACCTCGACCGGCAGGTGCGGATCGAAGGTGCCGTGACCCACACCACGGAAGCCGAGAGTGATGCGTACTTCGCGCAGCGGCCTCGCGACGCGCAACTCAACGCATGGGCGAGTGACCAGAGCCGACCCGTGTCGGGCATGGCGGCGATGCGTGAACGGCAGCGGCAGGCGCACGCACGATTCGAGGGCAAGCCCGTGCCGCGACCTCCCCACTGGGGCGGGTACCGCATCGCACTGGAGCGCATGGAGTTCTGGCAGGGTGATCCGTGCCGTTTCCACGACCGCGTGGTCTACACGCGCACCGGAACCGGTTGGACCGTGACGCGACTGATGCCCTGACTGCCATCGCCGTGTCGACGCAAGGCGCAGACGGCGTCGGGCCCCGATGCCCCGTCGTTACAGCGATGGCCTCAGGCCTCGATGGCCTCGCGGCTGCGCCATCGCGGGCGCTCCGCTCTCGGCGGCAGCCATCCACCGATCGGTGCCACGCTGCCCACGCCCTTCACGAGCCCATGCAGCTTGTGGAGCAGCGCATTCGTGGCGACCACGCGGCAGCCCGCAACGCCGTGCACGACCTCGGCTTCGGGGAACTCGACGATCACGCTGACTTCGACGGGGCGCCCCTGCAGCGCAGCCATGCTGCCGGCAGCCTGGCGCAGTGCGCCCGAGAGCATCTGCAGCATCGGTGCAACCGGCTCGTCGACAGCCGCACAGAGCGATGCATCGAGCCTGATCTCGAGGCCCTTGGCCAGGTGCGCGGTGGCGTCCTCGATGGGAATCACATGATCGATCTTCACCTGCGGCTCGGCGCGGCTGCGGTCGACGAAGCCAGCGAGCACGATCACGCGGTCGGGCTGCAGCAGCTCGCCGAAGCGCGCGTACTGATCGGGGAACAGCACGCACTCCATGCTGCCGCCCGCGTCCTCGATCGCGATCACCGCCATCTTTCGTCCGGGGTCCTTGCCCTTCTGCGTCACGACTTGGCGCACGCGCGTGAGCAGTCCGCCCACGACCACGGGTTCCTCCGCTCCGCGCGACGCGATGCCCACGATGTCGCACGAGCACATCGAGCCGATCACGTGCTTCCACGCATCGAGCGGATGGCCGCTGGCGTGGAAACCGAGCGCTTCCTTCTCGAAGCGGAGCGTCGTCAGGCGATCCCACGGTGCAACCTTGCGCAGAGCACCCGCACTGCCACCGCTGGTCGCGGTCGGGGCCGCATCGAAGCCACCGAAGAGCGCCCCCTGCCCGCTGGCCGCATCGCTCGCCATGCGCTGGCCGCTGCGCATCGCCTCCTCGATGCTCGCCGCGAGGCTGGCTCGGGCATCGAGCCCATGCAGGCCATCGAAGGCACCGGCCTTCACGAGCGCCTCGAGCGTGGCCTTGTTGACCGAGCGCATGTCGCAACGCTCGCAGAAGTCGAAGAGATCGCGGAACGGACCGGCCTCGCGCGCCTTGAGGATGGCGCGGATCGCCGACTCGCCCGCGCCCTTGATCGCCTGCAGCCCGAAGCGGATGTGGCCGTGGCAGGCATCGCGCGGCTCATCGGCCCCGAAGACGACGGCGAAGTCCTGCTGGGACAGGTTCAGGTCCGGCGGACGGACCTCGATGCCCACATGCGGGCGGGCCGCCTCGTGATCGGGCCACGGCGCACGGCGGCACTCATCGAGGTAGACCGACCACTCCTCGATCTTGCGGGCCTGGCTCTCGAAGCTCAGCACGGCGGACATGTACTGGGCCGGGAAGTAGGTCTTCAGGTAGGCCGTCTGGTAGGCCACGATCGCGTATCCGCTCGAGTGGCTCTTGTTGAAGCCGTAGCCGGCGAAGCGCAGGACGAGGTTGAAGAGTGCGTCGGCCTGCTGTGCATCCATGCCGCGCTCCCCAGCGCCCTTCACGAATGCGGCACGCGCACCATTGATCACATCCTGCTTCTTCTTCGAGATCGCCTTGATGATCGAGTACGCCTCGCGCAGCGGGATGCTGCCGAGGTGATGCAGGACCTGCATCACCTGCTCCTGGTAGACCATGATCCCGTAGGTCTCGGCGGTGAAGCGATCGACGACCTCGTGCACACTGGGCACGTGCTGGCGCCCGTTCTTGCGAGCGTTGTAGTCGGGGATCAGGTCCATCGGGCCCGGCCGGAAGAGCGCGTTGGCCGCGATCAGGTCCTCGATGCGGTCAGGCTGCATGTCGACGAGCAGCCGACGCATGCCGCCTGATTCGAACTGGAAGATGCCGCTGGTCTCGCCCCGGCGGAAGAGCGCCAGCACGCGCTGGTCATCGAGCCTGATGCGGTCGAGATCGAGGGGATCGGCGCCGCCGTCACCGGCGACGCGCCCCACCGCACGCAGGATCCCGTCCGGGGTGAGCGAGTCGCGGATGTTGGCCTTGGCGCGCTCGATCGTCGAGAGCGTGCGCAGGCCAAGGAAGTCCATCTTGAGCAGGCCCGCCTTCTCGCAGGTCGGGGCATCCCACTGGGTCACGATCTCCTGGCCCGATCCGGCCGCACGGCCAAGCGGCACGATCGACTCCAGCGGCTGCGTGGCGATGACCACGCCGGCTGCATGGATCCCTGCGTTGCGCGCGTGGTCCTCGAGCGCCTGCGCCTGCACCAGCACGCGACGGATGAGAGGATCGCGCGAGGACTCCTCGGCAAGCCGGGGTTCCTGCGCAAGGGCCTCCGCGATCGTGATGTCGAGCTTGTCCGGCACCAGGTTCGCCAGTCGCTGTCCCTCGGCGGGCGGCAGGCCCATCACGCGGGCGACATCCTTGATCGCCGCCTTCGCCTTGAGTCGCCCGAAGGTGATGATCTGCGCGACATGGCGGTACTTCTGCCGCACATACTCAATCACGCGGCCACGGCCATCCTGGCAGATGTCGATGTCGATGTCGGGGTACTCGGTGCGATCGGGATCGGTGAATCGCTCGAAGAGCAAGCCATACCGCTCCGGGCAGGCGTTCGAAAGGCCAAGCACGTAACCGGTCATGGTGCCCACGCCCGAGCCACGGGCAAGCGCTGGAATCCCATGCTGGCGCGCCCAGTTCACGAAGTCCCACACGATGAGGAAGTACGGACTGATGAACTTGTCGGACAGGACCTTGAACTCACGCTCGAGCCGGTCGCGGACCTGCGGCCCACCCTTGCCCGGACCGTAGCGCCACACGAGCCCGGCCTCGCAGAGATTGCGCAGCGCTCGGTCACAGCCTTGCTTCAGCGTGGCCCGGTCGGCGCCTCCGGCGGGTCGCAGCTCGAACTGGGCGCAGTAGGCCTTGAACCACTCGGTCAGGTCGCCGCCGCGGTACTCCGGCACCGACTCCGGGCCGACGATGTCGACGATGGGCAGGTGGCTCTCGCCCTTGGGCAGGGTGACCTTGCAGCGCGCCGCGATGCGCACGGTGTTGGCCAGCGCCTCGGGATCCTCGGGAAAGAGCGCGTGCATCTCGGCCGGGCTCTTCACATAGAGCGACTCGGGATAGTGGTACCGGTCCGGGTCGTCCTTGTTCTTGCCCATCGAGATGCAGCACAGCGTGTCGTGCACATCGTGGTCCTCGGCGCGCAGGAAGTGCGCGTCGTTGTCGCAGACCGTGGGCAGGCCGAGTTCGCGCGCGAGCTTGCGCAACAGTGGGTTGATCCGCTCCTGCTCGGCATTGTGCCGCTGCAGCTCGACATAGAAGCGCGGCTCGCCCTGCTCGTTGGGCCCGAAGGTCGCCGCATGCCAGCGCGCCTCCTCGACGGCACGGTCCCACCAGCGACGCTCGTTCGTCAACGCAAACTGCTCGAGGTACTCAGCGAGGCTCGAACCGAGGTGGCCATTGATCGCGATCAGGCCCTCGTTCCACTGGGCCAGCGTCGACTTGTCCATGCGCGGCTTGTAGTAGAAGCCGTGCTCGAAGGCGTCGGACGAGAGGCGCATCAGGTTGCGCCAGCCCACCTGCGTCTCGGCAAGCAGCACGAGATGGAACCCGCCGTCGTTACCCATGACGCTCGTCCGGTCACGGCGATCGCCCGCCAGGCCATTGCGGTCAGGCGCCACATACGCCTCGATGCCCAGGATCGGCTTGATGCCCGCCGCCTTGGCCGCGGCGTAGAACTCGCCGGCGCCGTGCAGGTTCCCGTGGTCCGTGACCGCCACCGCGTCCATGCCCAGTTCCTTGACGCGCTTGACGAGACGGTCGAGGCGATTGCCGCCATCGAGGAGCGAGTACTCGCTGTGCAGGTGCAGGTGGACGAAGCCACCCGGCACAGGGTCATGGGATGGAGCAGTCGCGTCCATGCATCGTTCTCCGGCCGCGAATGTACCGCCCGCGGCGGCAGTCACCGTACTGCGGAATCAGCCTGTTCCGGCCTCGATCCAGGCCTCGCGGAGGCTCGCCGCCACATCCCCCGGCTCGCCGCGGCCGATCGACTCCTGTTCAAGCCGGGTCACCGGCAGCACACCCCACGAGGCATTGGTCAGGAAGCACTCATCGGCGGACAGGATGTCATCGACGCAGACGCGCTCGATCCGCACCTCCATGCCACGCGCACGGGCCGCCTCGATCACGAACGCACGCGTGATGCCAGGCAGCACCGCACTGGGAATCGGCGAGGCCTCGCTGTCGCCGCGCGCCACCGGCGTGCGCACGATGCCATCCTTGACGATGAAGGCGTTGCTCACGCAGCCGCACCCGAGCGCGTTGGCGACATCGAACCAGAGCGCCTCGCCGCAGCCATGCGCGGCAGCCTGCTGCAGCGCCAGCAGCCGTGGCCAGTACGAGAGCGTCTTGTGCCCGGCCATCGGGTCCCATGGATTCATGCGGCCTTCGGCCACCATCACGCGCACCCCCTCGGTGAACATCGCCTCGGGGTACGGCGTGGGTGGCTGGGCCACGATCGCGATGGTGGGGTGCATCGCCTCGGCAGCGCCGCCCTCGCGTGCGCGGGCGAGCATGTTCAGATCGCCGCCCGTCAGCGTCACGCGCACACGCGCATCGCGAAGTCCGTTGCGAGCGAGCGTCATGTCGATCGCCTCGGCAATCGCCTCGATGTTCAGGCGCTCGACCAGTCGCAGCGCCATCGCGCTCGCACGCAGGCGCTCCAGGTGCGCCAACGGACGGAAGGCCCGCCCGTCGCATGCCCGAAGCGTCTCGAAGAGCCCAACGCCATGCTGGAACCCCGCATCGAAGAACCCCACCGTGGCGGAGTTGGCATCGTGGAATTGTCCGTTGATCCAGACCTGCACGCGTCAGGGCTCCGTGGCAGATCCCGCTGGTGCCGCACCCGGCAAGGGCGGCGCACCGTCGGTCGTGGCGGGCACTGGCGCATCACGCACCGCAAGCACATGCACGATCCCGTCGATCACGTCCGCATCAATCTCGATGGGGGTATCGCCGGGAAAGACCACACGAAGGGTGACGGCCACGCCAGCCACCGCCGCGGGCGGGGATTGGATCGGCTCGACCACGATCGTGCCACCCCCGTGCACCGGGTCCGCCGCATCCCAGCGTGCCACCAGCCATTGCGCCAGGTTCGGATCGATCGGTGCGATCGCCGCGGTCGTTGGCAGCGTGCCGGGGCTCACGATCCGCTTCGTCCAGTACTGCGTGGCCAGCTCACGGACGCGCGAGACCGCGAACCGCTCGTGGTCCACCTTGCGGCCACTGTAGGCATCGCTGAGCCAGAGCCCGATCCCAAGGACCAGCACCGGCATGATCAGCATGCGGCGCAGTCGCGTCGCGCGGTCGCGACGGGACTTCGCGGCATCCTGCGTCTCGGGGATGGTCACGCTGCGAATGTAGCACCCTTACACTCTCCGCCCCGATGAGCTTGGTCACCATCAACCATGTCCGCTTCGGACACGGCATCAACATCCTCCTCGAGGATGTGGTGCTTGGCATCGAGGAAGGCCAGAAGATCGGCCTGGTCGGCCGTAACGGTTGCGGGAAGAGCACGCTGCTCAAGATCATCGGGGGCCGGATCCAACCCGATCAAGGGAGCGTGGGCCTGCAGCGCGGCATGCGCATCGGCTATCTGGAGCAGGAACCCAAGCTCGATCCCACGCACACGCTGCGCAGCGCCGCTGCCGCCGCCTTCGGCCGGCTCGACGAAATCCAGAAGGAACTCGACGGGCTGTTCGAGGGCATGACCACCGCGCAGGGCGCAGAGCTCGATCGGCTCATGGCCCGCCAGACCGTGCTCGAGTCGGAGTTCGACCGTCTCGGTGGTCACGCCACTGACCACCAGGTCGACACCGTCCTGCATGGCCTGGGTTTCGTCGATGAGCAGTTTTCCACGCCGGTGACCTCGCTCAGCGGTGGCCAGCGTGCACGCCTTGGCCTGGCGAAGCTCCTCCTGGAGCAACCCGACCTGCTCATGCTCGACGAACCGACGAACCACCTTGACATCGATGGGCGTCGCTGGCTCGAGGACTTCCTCGCTGACGAGTTCAAGGGTGCCGTGCTCGTGGTGAGCCACGACCGGTGGCTGCTCGATCGCGTGGTGCACCGCATCATCGAGATCGATCAGGGCGTGATCCATGAGTATCCGGGCAACTACGCGGACTTCGTGAACCTGCGCCGCGAGCGCATGGAACTGCAGGCGCGCGTGCATGAGAAGCAGCAGGACCGCATCCGCGCCGAGACCGAGTACATCCTTCGCTACAAGGCGGGCCAGCGCGCCAAGCAGGCCCGCGGTCGAGCCACGCGCCTGGAGCGCTACAAGGAGAGCGAACTCGTCGAGCGGCCGATGGAGCTCGATGCGATGGACATCGACCTGCCCAGTGCTCCCGAGTTGGGCGATCGGGCGATCGAGGCGCACGGCCTCGGCAAGTCGTACGGACACCGCACCCTCTTCGGCGGGCTCGACATGCTCGTCAAGCCCGGCGAGCGCATCGGGATCATCGGGCCCAACGGCTGCGGCAAGACCACGCTGGTGAAGATCCTGCTTGGTGAGCTCGAGCCCGATGGCGGCGAGATCAAGCGGGCACCGCGGCTGCGCAGCGGCTGGTTCCGCCAGACCCACGATCACCTCGATGGCTCGTTGACCGTCTGGCAATTCCTCCAGCAGGCCGTGCCCCCGCGATCCAGCGGACTCAAGCTCAACGAGCAGGAAGCGCGGAACCTCGCAGGTGCGTTCCTCTTCAGCGGCGAGGCGCAGGAGAAGCCACTGGGTGCGCTCTCAGGTGGCGAGCGAACGCGCGCGGTCATCGCTGGACTGGTTGCCGGCGCCAACAACATCCTCGTCCTCGACGAGCCAACGAACCACCTCGACATCCCCAGCGCCGAGCGGCTTGAGCAGGCACTTGCCCCGCGCTCGGAGCATGGCGGCTACGACGGCGCACTGCTCCTGATCAGCCACGACCGTGCGCTGCTTGAGACGACCTGCAACCGATTGATCGCCTTCGATGGTGAAGGTCATGTCGAGTTGTTCCAGGGCCGCTACTCCGAGTGGGAAGCCAAGCGCGACGATCGTGCGAAGGAGGCCGAGACCCTCCGACGCGCCGACGCCGAGCGGGACCGACGCAAGGCGGCACGGGCTTCGGCTCCCGCTCCCACCGGTGCGCCCGGTACCGCCGAACCTGCCACGGCACCCATGCAGGACTCGAAGGCCGTTCCCACGGCCAAGCCGCCTGCACCCAAGGGCGCGCACTCCAAGCTCTCGGATGACAAACTCAACGCCGAGATCGCCAAGGCAACCGATCGGATGGAAGCCCTCGATGCCGATCTGGCCGATCCAGCGGTCTACCGCGACGGCGACAAGGTCAAGCGCCTGAACGAGGAACGTTCCTCGTTGCAGGCGCGGCTGTCCGAGCTTGAGGATGAGTGGCTGCGCCGGGCGAACTGAACGCTGCCTTGCGGTCGGAGCGTGATCGCCGCGGTTACTTCACCGGTCCCGCGTAGATGACATCGCCCGTGGCACTGTCCCGCAACTGGTAGTGCCAACCCTTCAGGTACGGGATGTCCTCGAGCATGAGCCCTGAGAAGGCCCCGAAGGCCTTCAGGCCGGTGGCCAGGCCGCGCTCATTGCTCTCGGGTCCCGGGACCACCGCAACCAGGTCGTAGGAACGGGTCGGGTCCGCTCCCGCGAAGGCCACAAAGCCATTCCCGGTCGCAGGATCGACCCAAATCAACGCACCGCCGGTCGCCTTGGGCGCCATCACGGTGAGGGCTCCCGTGGACACGCCATCGCGAAGGAACGGCTCGATCGTCGGGCCGAGCAAGGCCTTGAGGTCATCAGTCGACGACTGGGAGATCGCCAAGAGCGTGATCTGCTTGGCGTAACTGTCCTGCCGAACGAGCGCGTAGCCCGCCACCACAAGGCACGCAGCCAGCGCAATGCACGCCGCGCGCAGCATGTAGCCATGGCCACGAGCGTGGTCCAGCCTCGCACGGAGCCGCTCGAGTTCGGTCTGTTCGGCTGCCTGCGTCACGCGCTGCAGCACATCGACATCGCGCGCAGCGAGGTCTGCGGCCACGATCGGCGCCACAGCCGGCACCGGGCGCTCCGGCATCGCAGGGCGACCGATCGAGGCGATCGGTGCGAGTTCAGCCTCGCTCTCCGAGACCGCATCAGCGATGCGAGCCATGACCTTGTACTTGAGGGCGGCCTCGGGCTCCTCATCGCACAGGCCGATGGGACCAAGCACTGCGGCATCCTGGATCGCCTGCAGTTCGGCCCGCAACGCGGGCGCTGCATCACGAAGGCCTCGTTCGAACCGCGCCTGTTCGGCAGGTTCGAGCGCGCCAAGCGCATCCAGTTCAGCAAGTTCGAGTAGTTCGTCGCGGGTCGGTGGCACGGTCATGGTCACAACTCCCTGCGCGTGCCACAATGGCACGACGCATGACCTCTCTCTTCCCGGCCGAGGGCACGGCCGCCCAACCCATCTGTCTTCGCCTGCCTATACGCAGGCCTGTTCCGTCAGGGGCGGCAATCACCCAATTGCGCGATCAATTCCATATCGGTCCCTGAGGCGATGCAGGCCGCGGCTGAGGGCGCTCTTGACGGTCCCCAACGGCAAGCCGGTCTGTTCCGAGACTTCGCGCAAGCTGAAGCCCTGCATGTAGACGCGCTCGATCACCACCCTCTGCTGTTCCGGAAGGTCGGCCAGGCGACGACGCGTGTCAGGCGACAGGTCGCTCGGCACAGGTTCCTGGGATGACTCGTCACGGACCTCGTTGGCCATTTCGGGGGTCAGCCCGGCCATCGTGGGGCGCACCTTCTTGCGCCGCAAGCGGTCGATGAGGCAACGGCGGGTGATCAGCATGACCCACGTCACCAACTTGGCGCGTTGCGGGTCGTACTTGTCGGCGGTGCGCCAGATCTGGACGAACACATCCTGAGCCGCATCTTCGGCCTCGGCACGCACTCGCAGGGTGGTCAGGCAACTCTTGTAGACCAAGGCGCCAAATCGATCAAACAACTCCAAGACGGCCTCTTCGTCCGTCTGAGCAACGCGCTGCATGAGCAGCCGGTCCGTGTCGGTCATCTTGTTCCCTCTTCCTGCCTGGACAACCCAAGCTCTACCCACTCCAATCCACCGTGGCGGCAGTTCCAAACTTCAGTTCGCCACACACGGCGACCTCGACTCCGTGATGCCCTCCCGATCACGCGAAGCGACATCGTTCTCCACTCTGGAAAGGATCATGCCACCGCCAATGGGTTGAGCAAATACTTGCCGGAAATCTTTCGCCCCATGGGGCAACCGTGGCATAGTCTTGACGGTCTGGAGGGGTCAAAGGGGGCCAATAATGGCCAGAGGACCCAATGCCAGCACCGTCCTTGCGACAGTCTGGGCCTTGCCGATCCCGTGGGCGCGGAGCCGATCCGTCCGCGCGCGCGTTCACTCTGTTCGAACTGCTGGTCACGATGGGCATTACGGCCCTGCTGCTGGGCATGCTCATGCCTGCCGTGCGAGCGGCGCGCGAGCAGGCCCGTCGCATCGAGTGCAGTGCGAACCTCCACCAGATTGGCCTTGCCGTGACGATGTACGGGTCCTCGTACGAAGACCGCCTTCCTGAATCGGTGTACTCGCGCGGGCAGGGACTGCCCTCGGAAATGATGGCGGCCAATGTGGTCATCTCCGATCCCCTGCCTCCGGGCTTGGGCTCGGAGCAGATCTTCCAGAACGAGGAGGGGTCACGCTGGGACGGCCTGGGCATCCTGGCAGGACCCATGAACTACATCCTGCCGCGCAATCTCTACTGCCCGAGCCATCACGGCCAGCATGACTACGAGCGCTACGAACCGGCTTGGAATGCGGGGGGACAAGAGAAGATCGCGATCAACTACCACTACTGCGGCGACACCGACCGCGTCCGAGGCACGGTGCGCCGGCTCTGGATGAATCCCCGCATCGCCATCGTGGCCGACGGCATGCGCGATGTCAGCGACATCAACCACAGTTGCGGCTGCTGTGCGCTCCACGCCGACGGCTCCACCAGTTGGTGGTACGACGAGCTTGCCCGCCTCACCACGCCGCGCGAACTCCTCATGTCCAGCCCTTCGCAGACCACCCTGTGGTACGACGAATTCTGGGCTGACCTGTCGGCGCCCTGACACCGGACGATCCCCGTTCATCATGGCGTGACGCGCGGCACTCAACGCTGCGGTCGTGAGCACGACAGCGTGTTCAGTCGATGATGGCCAACGCCGGGGTCGTGCAGTTCACAGCGCTCGACATGGAGTCGCTCCGTGACGAGCATCAGGTCGATGTGCAGGATCGGCATCTCGCGAGGCCAGCTGGCACCCCAACCCTGCCCGGCCGTGGACCATGCGTCGCTGAAGCCGGGGAAGGCATCGTGAACGCTCGCGCTGCCGCGCGTGCAGTTGAAGTCACCGACGATCAGGTCGACCGTCTGCAGGTCGACTGCCGTGCGGACTTGCGAGGCGAAGCGCTCCATGGCGGCGTGTCGCGCACGCATCGGATTGGATGGCAAGTCAATCGCCAGAACGCTGGTCTCGCCGGTACCCGATGCCTCGAACCTGAAGAGCGTGGCGAACCCATCGTCGCCCTGGACGACGGGCCGAGCTTCGATCACCTTGACCGGACCAGTCAAGAGGAATGTGCCTGCCTCGGCGCGTTCCTCGCCTTCACGCATCCAGATCGGGGCGTGCGCAGCCATGCGACCGGGATTCGAGATGATCATGACGCGGCCGGCCCAAGGCACCAAGGCCTGCGCGCTCGCCTGGGCCCGCTCGCCCGGCCAGCGCGCATTCCAGCACACGATGTGCAACGAGTCCGGCCCATAGGCTCGATTGATCACCGAGAGTGACCGCAACGACGCACCGAATGCGATCACCAGTGCCGACCAGCCGACGACCGTCACGGCGCGGCGCAGTGCCCCCCTTGCCAAGAGCCGCGCAAACGCAAGGCAGGCCAGAGCAGCCATCACGGCCACGGGTGCTGGGATCCACCACAACCACTGCGACCAGGCCCATCGATCGTTCAACAGGCAGCCTGCGGCCCACGCCAGACAGAGCAGAGCCGCACCGGCACAGGGCAGGATGACCAGTCCACGCAGCATGATCAGGCGCGCGGTAGAGCGCGCCGGGCACGCACAGCATCGACCAGCGCCGAGTGGACGCTGGGATCACAGACGATGATGCCTTCATTGGCCGTCAGGGCTTCGCCCAGCGTGAAGTCGAGCGCGCGGCCATCGGCATCGCTTGCAACGGCTCCTGCCTCGGTCGCGACCAGCACACCGGCCGCATGATCCCAACTGTGCTCGGCACGCGGCACGCTGCCGGGAACCCGGACGATGCAGTCGCCAGCCCCCAGTGCAACGAGTGCGTACTTGAGCTGCGAATCCACCGCGACCGTCTCCCACGGACGGCCCAGCGACTCGACCACCGCGGCAGCCCGAGCCGTTCGGCCACCGGGTTCGACGCTGTTCAGCAGTCGGAGCGCTCCCTGCATCGGGCCGCGCTGTACGCGGCGCAGTGGTGCCAAGGTGGCAGGATCATGCAGCCAAGAACCACCACCGCGCGTCGCGGCGATCAGCACCCCGGGCGGTTCACCGACCCGAGACAGATCCATGTCCGCGACAAGCGTGGGCAGTCCGAGCACGCCGTGGGTGACGCCGTGCGCATCCACATGCGCCAGGCACACTGCATAGTGACGGCTGCTGCGGTAGCCCTTGGTGCCATCGATGGGATCGAGGGTCCAGAAGCCAGTACGCGCATCGGCCGGTGCCCTCCACGCGAGGGCCTCAAGCGGATCACCATCGAAGCCTCCGACCGCTCGAGCGACCGCAGTGCTCGCCAGCGCGCGCATCGCCTGGGCATCGGGGCCCTCGAGGCTCGTGGGCGACTCCTCACCAACCACGCCTGCGAGCCCGAGTTCCCTGCGCAAGACGATGGCGGCGGCGGCCTGTGCTGCCACATCGCCCGCGGTCACAGGCGAGCCATCCGACTTGATGCAGGGAACGCGGCCGAGGGGGTGTTGCGTCACCAAGGCGATGGCCCGCACGCTGGCGCTCACGGCGCGCAGGGCGGTTTCGAGGAGCGGAGTGGACAACATCGGGCAGAGCATAGGTGGGTCGCTGACCGCACCCCGTGACATGGAGAACCCGGGATCAGTCAACGGAACGTTATTGGACTGCCAAAGGGTCGCCCCGGATTGGCATGGCTGTTGCATAGGAGGGTCGCGCTCGCGGCAACCCCGTCGGCGCAGAAGGAACACGAACCATGTCCACCGGCAAGATCATCGGCATCGACCTCGGCACCACCAACAGCGTCGTCGCCATCATGGAAGGCGGCCAGCCCAAGGTGCTCATCAACGCCAGCGGCAACCGCACCACCCCGTCCGTCGTCGGCTTCACCGAGAAGGGCGAGCGCCTCGTCGGCCAGCCGGCCCGCCACCAACAGGTCACCAACCCCAAGAACACCGTCTTCAGCATCAAGCGCTTCATGGGCCGCCGCGCCAGCGAGGTCCAGGACGAGCAGAAGACCATCCCCTACGCCGTGCTCGGCGGCTCGGAAGACCTGGTCAAGGTCGACATCCGCGGCAAGCAGTACACCCCGCCCGAGATCAGCGCGATGGTGCTGCAGGAACTGAAGAAGATCGCCGAGGACTACCTCGGCGAGAAGGTCGAGCGCGCGGTCATCACGGTGCCGGCCTACTTCAACGACAGCCAGCGCCAGGCGACCAAGGATGCGGGCGAGATCGCCGGCCTCAAGGTCGAGCGCATCATCAACGAACCGACCGCGGCGGCGCTCGCCTACGGCCTTGAGAAGAAGAAGAACGCGCGCATCGCCGTGTTCGACCTCGGCGGCGGCACCTTCGACATCTCGGTGCTCGATGTGGGCGACGGCGTCTTCGAGGTGCTCGCCAGCAACGGCGACGGCCACCTCGGCGGCGACGACTTCGACCAGCGGCTGATCGACCACATCGCCGAGGACTTCCGCAAGAGGGAAGGCATCGATGTCCGCAAGGACCCGATGGCGCTGCAACGCCTGAAGGAAGCCGCGGAGAAGGCCAAGATCGAACTCTCGAGCGCCATGGAAACCTCGGTGAACCTGCCGTTCATCACGGCCGACCAGAACGGCCCCAAGCACCTGCAGTGCACCGTCACGCGCGCCACCTTCGAGAGTCTCTGCGGCGACCTCTTCGACCGCCTGCGCACGCCGTGCGAGCAGTGCCTGAAGGACGCCAAGCTCTCGGCCGGTGACATCCAAGAAGTCGTCATGGTCGGCGGCTCCATCCGCATCCCGCGCGTGCAGCAGATGGCCAAGGAGATCTTCCGCACCGACAAGCTCGACCACTCGATCAACCCCGACGAAGTCGTGGCCATCGGGGCGGCGATCCAGGGTGGCGTGCTGCAGGGCGAAGTGAAGGACGTGCTCCTCCTCGATGTCACGCCACTCTCGCTCGGCGTCGAAACGCTCGGCGGCGTCATGACCACGCTGATCGCGCGCAACACCACGATCCCGACCGCCAAGAAGGAAGTCTTCTCCACCGCAGCCGACAACCAGACCAGCGTGACCATCCATGTGCTGCAGGGCGAGCGCCAGTTCGCCCAGGACAACCGCAGCCTGGGTCGATTCGACCTGACCGGGATCGCCAGCGCGCCCCGCGGCGTACCGCAGGTCGAGGTCGAGTTCAACATCGATGCCAACGGCATCCTCAATGTGAAGGCGACCGACAAGTCCACGGCGAAGGCGCAGGAAATCAAGATCACCGGCTCGAGCGGCCTGAGCAAGGATGAAGTCGAGCGCATGGCCAAGGAGGCCGAGGCCCACGCCGCCGAGGACAAGGCACGCCGCGAACTCGTCGACCTGAAGAACCAGGCCGAACAGGTGTGCTACGCCACCGAGAAGGCGCTTGCCGAGCACGGCGCCAAGGTCAGTGCCGAGACCCGCGCCTCGGTCGAGTCCGCCGTGTCCAACGTTCGCGAACGCGTCAAGGGCGAGGATCGCGCTGCCATCGAGGCTGCCATGAAGCAACTCAACGATGCCTCGATGGAGCTGGGAAAGGTCGTCTATGACTCGACCAAGGACCAGGCAGGCGGCGCACAGGCGCAGGGCAAGAAGGGCGACGATGTGATCGACGCCGAGTACGAGGTCAAGGACGGCAACTGACCGCGTGGTTGTCGCTACGGCCTCGGTGAGCCATCATCGATTGATGGCACGGGGCTTCCCAAGGCAGGGCCCCTGAACAGGGCAAAACTGAGCCGCGGCCCCCATGGGCCGCGGCCGTCCCTTTCCCTAGCGCCCGCAGGGAGGTGCGAGCGAGAGGTTCGTCGGGCGCACCGTTACAGCGCGCGGCCCATCACGGGACTCTACCACCGGCGCTCGGCCAATCAAGCGAAGGCCCCGAACGAACAGTCAGGATTCTCCGTGCCTTTCAACGCTGCGCGAACCGGGGTGCCCAAAACAGGGATTCCAGCGCATCGACAGATCCCCCCCGACCTGCTAGGGTTACGCCTTCGCCAGACCGTCTCCCCTGGACCGAGGCCGGTGCTTCGGGGCTCGGAGACTGCATCAGGAGTCGCCATGAACGCCATACGAGGCATCGCTGCGAGCCCGGGAATCGCCATCGGCTCGGCTGTCATCGTCGCCGAAAGCCTGAGTCAAGTCAGCTTCCGCCAGGTCGCCCCCGAAGACGTCGCCGACGAGCGGACCCGGCTCGAGGCCGCCCTCACGGAGAGCATCGCCGAACTGGCGGAACTCCGTGACGCCAGCACCGCCACCATGGGGCGCGAGGCTGCCGCGATCTTCGACTTTCACCTTGGCCTCCTTCATGACCGTTCGCTGGTCGGGGCGATGGTGGCCGACATCGAGCGTGAGCAGGTCTGCGCGGAGTACGCGGCCAGCGAGAACTTCGTGAAGTTTGCCGATCGTCTTCGTGCGCTGCCCGACCCGATGTTCCAGGAACGCGCCGGTGACATCGTGGATCTTGAGCGTCGCGTGGTCAGCAAACTGATCGGTGCCAGCGGCAAGCGCCTCAAGGACCTCGACGGACCGGCCGTCGTGATCGCCCACGAACTCACCCCGAGCCAGACCGCGGAGTTCCACCGCGCCAAGGTGATCGCCTTTGCGACCGATGCGGGCGGCCTCACCGGCCACACCAGCATCATCGCGCGCGCGCTGTCGATGCCCGCCGTCGTCGGCTGCATGGATGCCACCGCACAGGTCGAGGATGGCGACCTCGTCATCGTCGACGGCGATGCGGGGCAGTTGGTCATTCGACCCGACGAGACCGTGCTGGCCCACTACCGCGCGCTCGCCCGTCGCAATGAGGCCCGGCGCGGCGCCTTGCGCCAGGGCGTTGACCTGCCAAGCGTGACTCGCGACGGCACGGCGATCGAACTGCTCGGGAACATCGAGTTTCCCGAAGAAATCACGGTGGTGCTCGCCAATGGCGGCAGCGGCGTCGGGCTCTACCGAACGGAGTTCCTCCACCTCACGAGTCCGCGCGTACCCACGGAGGAAGAGCACTACCGCGCCTATGCGCGCGCGGTCGAACTCTGCGCTGGCCGCACGCTGGTCATCCGTACGCTCGATCTCGGTGCGGACAAGTACACCCAGGAACACCTCGACGAGCCCGAGCGCAATCCGTTCCTTGGCCTGCGGAGCATTCGCTTCTGCCTTCAGAATCCGGCACTGTTCCGGACCCAGTTGCGAGCACTGCTGAGGGCAAGTGCCCTGGGGCCGATCAAGGTGATGCTGCCCTTGGTGAGCAATGTGATGGAACTCCGCCAGACCCGCATGATGGTCAACGACCTCTGCGAGGATCTCGAGGAGGAGGGCATTCGCTACGACGGCAACCTGCAGATCGGGATCATGATCGAGGTTCCCAGCGCGGCACTCATGGCCCGGACCTTGGCGACCGAGAGCGCATTCTTCAGCGTGGGCTCCAACGACCTGATCCAGTACACGCTCGCCGTCGATCGGGGCAATGAACGGGTCGCACAGCTCTACAATGGGGCCAATCCCGCGGTCCTGACGCTGATCAAGGCAAGCGCCCGGGCCGCGGCGAATGCCGGCATCGACTGCAGCCTGTGTGGGGAATTGGCCGGAGAACCCCTGTTTACCTGCTTGCTGTTGGGGTTCGGGTTCCGTACACTCTCCATGGCTCCTGCGCAGATTCCCGTCGTCAAGCGGGTCGTGCGCGCGACCACGGTCGAACAGTGCGAGCTCATCGCGAGGAAGGTGGGCTCGTTCGACTCAGACAGGCAGGTACTCTCGTACCTGCGGGACGAACTACGAAAGGTCGACCCCGACGCCGTGAACCTCGACGGCTGACGGTCGACGCAACGGAACAGGCGCCCCTCGCGCCGCCCCCCGCTGAAAACCGCCGGGCCAATGGCCCGCCGCAGGACAGCGCCCGGGCGTGCGAGCGGCGCGGGCAGACGGCGGCGATGAACACCTTGAACGGCACCGACAACGATCACCCGTCACGCGCACAACACGCGCATGTGGCGCGTCGTGATCATGGTGACCCATCCGCATCGTGCGGATCCCAAGGCGCACATCACCCCGACTGCCATGCTCGCCGCGACACCGCGGCAGGACTCATTCATGGCAGACTCACACGACGACACGACCGCTGAGAGCCGCAAGCTCTCGGCCGAACAGCCCACAGCCGGGCAGACCGAACCAGACCAGACCCCCGCATCCACCACCTCGCACCACGAGGAGGATGCCTCGCATGAACCATCGCACGGCGCCGAGCAGGCGATGGCCGAGATGACCGATGCCGGCGACGACGAACCGATCGAGCCCGATCCTGCGGCGATCGATCGCGTGGTCGACCGTCTTGATGCCCAGCACTCGACCGATGACCTCCGTACACCGTCGGCCGGCGAGGATGGCGACGCCGAACTCCTGCCGATCGAACCGGTGATGGCGCCCACCAATCTCATGGACGACGAGGCGGTGGCGACCCACGACGAGACTGACGACGAGAGCCACGACGGGCACGACGAGGCCGCCGAGAAGAGCATGGCCGCCGTGAGCGATGCGGCGGATCGGACCGACCGCTCGACCCATCGCCACGGCCGCTCCAAGCCCGCGGCCAAGCCGCAGGTGATGATCGTCAACGACACGCCCGACGAGTGCCGCATCGGCATCCTCGAGGAGAATGTGCTGCAGGCCTACTTCGCCGAGCGCACCGCGACCGCCACGAATGTCGGCAACATCTACAAGGGCCGGGTGCTCAACATCGAGCCTGCCATCCAGGCGGCGTTCGTGGACTTCGGTGAGGGCGCCAGCGGCTTCCTCCACATCAGCGATCTGCACCCCAAGTACTTCCCCGGGAAGGAGCGCACCGAGCGAGTGGGCAAGAAGATCCCCCGCCGTGAACGCCCGCTGATCCAGGACGCACTCAAGAAGGGCCAGGAGATCACCGTCCAGGTCATCAAGGAAGGCATCGGTTCCAAGGGACCGACCTTGACGAGCTACATCTCGATCCCGGGACGCCTGCTCGTGATGATGCCGGACATGGGCCGCGTGGGCGTCTCGCGCAAGGTCGAGGACGAGGACGAGCGCCGCTCGATGCGCCGCATGCTCGACAGCCTCGACTTGCCCGAGGGCTTCGGCTTCATCATGCGCACCGCGGGCTACGAGCGCTCGCATTCGGAACTCAAGCGCGATGCGGCGTACCTCACTCGCCTGTGGGAGGCAATGCAGTCCCGCACCGCCAAGACCAGCGGCCCCTGCGCGCTCTACACCGAGGGTGACCTGCTCATCCGAACGATCCGGGACTCTGGCGATCCGTGCATGAAGGGCATCGTGGTCGACTCGGTGAGCGCCTTCGACCGCGCCACGCAGTACCTCGATGTCGTCGCGCCGGCGCATGCCCCGGCCGTCTACTACTACGACCGCCCGATCCCGATCTTCAGCGCGTTCGGCATCGAGGAGCAGGTCGAGCTGATCCACCAGCGCGAAGTTCCGCTGCCCTCGGGCGGGGCGCTCGTCATCGACCAGACCGAGGCCATGGTGGCGATCGATGTGAACAGCGGCCGCAGCCGCTCGGCACGCGACTCCGAGACCAACGCCTACCAGACCAACATCGAGGCGGTCCGCGAGATCTGCCGGCAACTGCGCCTGCGCGACCTCGGCGGCCTGATCGTGAACGACCTCATCGACATGCGCATGTCCAAGCACCGCAAGGACATCGAGGCCCGCATCGAGGAGGAGCTCAAGCGCGACCGCGCCAAGGCCACACACCTGTCGATCAGCGAGTTCGGCATGGTCGAGATGACCCGCCAGCGCATGCGCCCGAGCATGCGCAAGACGCACTACATCGATTGCCCGCACTGCGCCGGCACCGGTGAGGTGCGCATGCCCGATGTGGTGGCGGCCGATGCGCTGCGCCGCATCTCGCTGCTCTTTGCCTATCTGGCCGTGAAGCGCGTGCACCTCACCGTGACCTCGCGCGTGGCCGGCGAGCTGCTCAGCGTGCGACGCCGTGCGCTGCTGGAACTCGAGGAGAAGTTCGGCAAGCAGGTCGAGGTCACCATCGACGACCACCTGCGCGCCGATCAGTTCAAGGCAGCGGCCTTCGACGAGCGCAATCACGCGATCGAACTTGATCGGCTGCCGCGTCCGCCGCGCCCGCTGCTTGCGGACCTCTACACCGAGATCCCCGAGTATGTGGACGATGAGGACACCGACGAGCGCGTGAAGCGCCGACGACGCCGTCGCCGCAAGCCGGCTCCAGCCGATGCGAACGCCATCCTGCTCGCTGGTGGTTTCGACGACCTGCCGGCCGTGATCGAGGACGAACGCCCGCTGATGCATGTCATCCGCGAAGCCGAGGACGACAAGCGCGCTGCGCGCAAGACCGCGAAGGCCGAGTCCCGTGATGACGATCGCGACGAAGACGATGGCGACGATGACGAGCGCTCTGAGCGTGGCGAACGCGGCAGCCACGACGACCGTGGCCGCCGCGGTGGCCGCAAGCGCCGCCGTCGCCGCAACGCTCCGGCGCTGCCGCAGCCGGTCTCGGTGGCCGAGGCCGCCGCGCTCTGCGGCGTTGAGCCGGCCGCGATGCTCGAGCAGCTCCGCGCTGCCCATGCGGAAGTCGCGCCCATGGTGACTGACGGTCTTGAGATGCTCACACCGGAGCTCGTGGCCGTCGCCCGACATGTGTTCAATGTGCCGATCCTGGGCGCACCGGCCCCCGCAGCCGGTGGCCAGGCCAGCGACGAGGGTGCCGAGAGCGAGGGTGCCGGCAATGGCGAATCGAGCGAAGGCTCCGCCAACGCTCGTCCCGAGCGCACCGATGGCGATGATCGCGAAGGCAGACGACGCAAGAAGCATCGTCGCCGTGGCGGTCGCAACCGTCGTGACCGTGACGGTGCCGAGCGTGGATCCCGTGAGCGTGATGCGGGTGAAGCTGAAGGGAGCGCTGACGGCGAGTCCACCGAAGCCGGCAAGGCCAGCCACGATGATCGCACCGAGCGTGCCGCGGCCAGCGAGGATGGTGCCGTGACCGATGCCGGTACCGGCGACACCGACGGCCGCGGTGCCGCAGGTCAGGGCGACGGCGAAGGCGGCGAAGGCGGCCAGCGCGATGGCGAACATGAGGACGGCAAGCGGCGCAAGCGCCGTCGCCGTGGTGGTCGCGGGCGCCGCGACCGCGACGAGCGGGGACCGCGCGGAGCACGACGCACCGATGGCGGTGACCACGGCGGTTCGACCGGCAGCGCCGATGGTGGCGACTCATCGGGCGGTGCGGCGGCGGCGACTTCGCCCTCGTCACCGGCACCTGCTGAGTCAGCGAGTCCTGCACCCGCAGCCGATGCAGCCGCACCGGCGCAGCCCAAGCGTCGTTCGCTGTACGGCGCGACCACCCGTCGCCTGAAGCCCAGCGAGGCCCCCAAGGGCCGGGCGGAGTGATCCGCCATGACCGCGCTGCATGCTGATGCGCCGGTGCGCCGGCTGATCGTGCTCGGGAGCACCGGCTCGATCGGCACCTCCACCATGGAGGTCGTGCGGCGTTGGCGCGATCACGGCGGTCCACGCATGGAGGTCGTGGGTCTTGCCGCGCACAGCAATGTGGCGCTCCTTGCGAAGCAGGCCGCGGAGTTCGGCGTGCGTCATGTGGCGGCAGCGGTGCCAAGTGATCCCGCGGAGCTTGCAGGCTTCACGGTCTTCACGGGTGAGCACGCCGCGCGTGATCTCATCCAGGCCATCGCGCGGCCCGGCGATCTGGTGCTCGCGGCGATGGTGGGTGCAGCCGGGATCGCGCCCACGCTTGCCGCCATCGATGCAGGCTGCGACATCGCCCTGGCCAACAAGGAGACCTTGGTCGCAGCGGGCGAACTCGTCATGGCGCGCATCCGCGAGCGACGCGTGGCACTGCTCCCGGTCGACAGCGAGCACAGCGGCGTCTTCCAGTGCCTGGGCGAACGACCGACCAGCGAGGTCGCGCGCATCGTGCTCACCGCGAGCGGTGGACCGTTCCGAACCTGGGATCGCGTGCGGATGGCTTCGATCACGCTGGCGGATGCCCTCAAGCACCCGACCTGGACGATGGGCCGCAAGGTCACCATCGACAGCGCGACGATGATGAACAAGGGCCTTGAACTGCTCGAGGCCCACTGGCTCTTCGGCGTGGGCCGCGACCGGCTCGGCGCGATCGTGCATCCACAGAGCATGGTCCACGCGATGGTCGAGTTCATCGACGGCAGCGTGGTGGCCCAGATCAGCCCGCCGGACATGCGACTGCCCATCCAGATCGCGCTCGCGCATCCGCGCCGGGTGGATGGCCCCACGCGGCGCGTCGATTGGGCACAGCTCGGCTCGTTCCAGTTCGAGCCCATCGATCACGAACGATTCCCGGCACCGGGCCTTGCGCTCGATGCGATCGGGCGCGGCGGCACAGCCGGCTGCACGCTCAATGCGGCCAACGAGATCGCCGTACAGGGCTTCATCGATGGCCGCCTGCCGTTCATGGGGATCGCGGAACTCGTTGGCGAGTGCATGGCAGCCATGCCATGCAGCCCGGCATCATCGCTCGATGCGGTGCTCACTGCCGATGCGGCTGCGCGCGAGTGGTGCATGACTCGGCTGGGGCGATCGGCCGCGCTGCGCACCTGAATCGGCTCTGCACCGCAGGGCCGTCCCGAACCGCGGCTCTGCAGCATCACTAGACTGCGGGCATGGACCTCATCGGCGGGCTGAACCTCTTCGTCGTGATCCTGGGGTTCGGGTTCCTGATCCTCGTGCATGAGTTGGGGCACTACCTCGCTGCGCGCTGGGCGGGGATCCGCGTGGACAACTTCGCGGTCGGCATGGGACCGGTGGTCTGCTCGTGGCGGCGAGGCCTGGGGGTGCAGTTCGGCAGCTCGCAGCCGGAACTCTGCCGACGATTCGGCACGGCGACGACGGTGGTGATCCCCGAAGCCGCCCTGCGCGAAGCCGGACTCGGCGAAACCGAGTGGACCCTTCGGCTCCTTCCTCTGGGGGGATTCGTGCGGATGCTCGGGCAGGACGACGCCGCGCCTGGTGATGCCGACACCACGGAGCGTGATCCGCGCAGTTATCGCAGCGCGCCGGTCGGCAAGCGCATGGTGGTGATCTCGGGCGGGGTCGCGATGAACATCCTCTTCGGCATCCTCTTCTTCATGATCGCGTTCCTCGCGGGCGTGAAGGCCGAAGCTCCTGTCGTCGGCGCCGTGGCGCCGGGTTCTCCGGCGGCCCGCGCGGGCATCATGGCGGGCGACCGCATCGAGTCGATCGATGGCACGCCCACCGCAACCTTCACCGATGTCATCCTGGGCGGTGCGATGCATGTGGGCACGCAGCCCCTGCACATCATGGTCGATCGTGGCGGCAAGAGCGTCGACCTGAAGGCGCTGCCCGAGTACGAGGCTGCAGCAGGCCTGCAGCGGCTGGGCCTGGCACCGGCCGAAGGCGTGTCGCTGGCCGTGGACCGCGAGAGCATCCCCCTCCTGCACCAAGCCCTGATCACCGCGGGCTTCTTCGATCGGTCGCGCGTCGAGGGCGCCCCTGCAGGCTGGTTCGAGTGTGCGGGCGACCGCGATGCGTTCGTGCGGCACTGGGGCGGTGCCACGCTGCGGACGATCGATGGCCGTGACGCCACGAGTGCCGCAGGCCTGCGCACCGCAGCGCAGTCCGGCGGTGGCGCCCGGATCCCCACGACCTGGGATCTGATGTGGGCCAACGGCGCGGCCACGATCTCCGTGGCGCTCGAACCCATCGCCGATCTCGAGCCGATCCTCTACGCCCCCGGATCGAGTGCCGGCACTGCCGATCTTGAACTCGGCGTGGCGGGCCTCGTTCCCTTGGTCATGGTGCGGGATGTGCTGCCGGGGAGCGCGAACGCCGCGATCCTCAAGGCCGGCGACGCGATCCTTGCCGCGGGTGATGAGTCGGGACCGCGCATGGATGAGTTCCGCGCGCTCCTGGGCAAGCGTGCAGGCTCGGTCGTGCCGCTGGTCGTCCTGCGAGATGGTGAGCGCGTCCCGGTCAACGCGCGTGTCGATGCAAGCGGACGGCTCGAGGTGATGGTCGGCTACGCCACGAACCTTCCCATGATCGCCGGTCCGATCGAATCGACGCAGGATGGCGATGCGATCGTGAGCACGCCGGCTGCGGGGCTGGGTCTTGTCCCGTGCAGCACGGTCGTGGCAGTCGGCGGCGAGACCGTGCGTGACTGGGCATCGATGCGTGCCGCCATCCAGCGCATGCTCGCCACGGGTGCGCGGTCGGTGCCGATCACCGTGCGCATGCCGGGCGCCACCGAGGCCACCGTCGATGCCGAGCTGCGCTTCAACGATGGCCAGGCGGCAACGATCACGGCCCTGGCGTGGTCAAGCCCGATCGGCCCGGAGTGGTTCGAGCCACTCATGGTCACGATCGGCGCGAACGGCAACCCGCTGCAGGCGGTCGCGATGGGCTTCAGGGAAACGCGCAAGCTCGCGATCATGACCTGGCTCACGATCGACCGGTTGGTCCGAGGCACGGTGGCCGTGAAGCAACTGCGCGGCCCCGTGGGCATCGTCCAGATCGGCACGCAGGTGGCCGACCGCGGATGGACCTATCTGGTGTTCTTCCTGGCCGTGATCAGCGTGAATCTGGCGGTGCTGAACTTCCTGCCCCTGCCGATCGCCGACGGCGGCCACATGTGCTACCTCATCTATGAGCGCATCACTGGCCGCGAGCCCAGCGTGCTCTTCCAGAACCTCGCCTTCCTCGCGGGGCTGCTCCTGTTCGGTGCACTCTTCGTGGTGACCTTCTACAACGATGTCACCAGGCTCGTGATGGGTTGACGAAACCAGCCGCTCCCCGCGCACGAAGGCATCGCCATGGACCAACCCGTCTCGATCATCACCGGCGCAGGCAGCGGCATCGGTCGCGCGACGGCCATCATGTTGGCTGAGCACGGTCACCGCGTCACGCTCGTGGGGCGCACGGCGCTTGCGCTCGAGGGGACGGCCGCGCTGATTCGCGAGCGCGTGCCGACGGCCACCATCTTCCCGTGCGTCGCCGATGTCTGCGATCTGGACCGTGCTTCGCTCGTCGTCGACCGGACGCACGCCGCGTG
>Ga0194131_10000492_pt1 | contig 66448 bp, 66 predicted proteins | sample TA2KigO120mmetaG_FD_148631 | JGI IMG/M metagenome (GOLD analysis project Ga0194131, IMG submission 148631) | Freshwater microbial communities from Lake Tanganyika, Tanzania - TA2015053 Kigoma Offshore 120m | ecosystem: Environmental > Aquatic > Freshwater > Lake | place: Tanzania: Lake... | reverse complement strand
CGCCGCCTGCAGCGGCCCCTGCCGCTCCCGCGCCGCCACCGGCCCAGCCTGTGTCGCCGCCGGCCGAGCAGCGCCCGCAGCAATAGCGGCGTCTTTCTCCGGACATTGCGGTTTGGTCATGCGCCCGCGCATGCGGGACGCTGGCGCACGCACAATTGATGGCCCGTGTGGATGGGCCCTGGGCCGCGGGTGTTAAATCATCCAAAAACCGACATAATCGGCCCGCCACCGTGGCCGCGCCGTCACACGGAGCCTTGCATGCGTTTCTCACGCCGAAGCGTTCTCAAGAGCGGCGCAGCAGCGCTTGCAGCCGGGCCGTTCGGCAGGCTGGCTGTTGCGCAGCCTGCGCCCGCGCGCAACTGGAAGCACGGCCTTTCGCTGTTTGGCGCGCCGAAATATGCGCCGGGCTTCAAGAATTTCGACTACGTCAACGTCAACGCGCCCAAGGCCGGCGCAGCGCGCATGATTGCCTTCGGCACCTTCGACAATTTCAACATGGTGGTCGGCGGCGTGAAGGGCTCGCTCGTGGCCGGCCTCGACAACCTTTACGACGGCCTCATGGCGCCGGCACTCGACGAAGTGTCGACCGAGTACGGGCTGCTTGCGGAGGCGGTCAGCCATCCGGACGATTTTTCCTCGGTCACCTACCGGCTGCGCGCCGGCGCCAGGTGGCACGACGGCAAGCCGGTGACGGTCGACGACGTCATCTATTCGCTCACGGTGTTCAAGACCCATCATCCGCAATGGTCGGCCTATTACCGCCACGTCACCAAGGCGGAGCAGACCGGCGAGCGCGAAATCACGTTTACATTCGACGGGCCGGGCAACCGCGAACTGCCGCAGATCGTCGGCCAGCTCAACGTGCTGGCCAAGCACTGGTGGGAAGGCACGGACGCGTCGGGCAAAAAGCGCAGCATCGAGGCGACCACGCTCGAACCGCCGCTCGGCAGCGGCCCCTATCGGATCAAGGAGTTCGTTCCCGGACGCACAGTGATCTACGAGCGCGTGGCGAACTATTGGGCCAAGGACCTGAACGTCAACGTCGGCCGCGACAACTTCAACGAGGTCCGGTTCGAATACTTTCGCGACAGCACCGTCGCGATCGAAGCCTTCAAGGCCGATGCGATCGACTGGCGGACCGAGAACAGCGCCAAGAACTGGGCGTCGGCCTACGATTTCCCCGCGGTCAAGGACAAGCGCGTGGTGCTGGAGGAGTTTCCGATCAACTCCGTCGGCGGCATGCAGGCCTTCGCTTTCAACATTCGCCGGCCGAAGTTCGCCGACCCGCGGGTGCGGCGCGCGTTCAATTTCGCGCTGAACTTCGAAGATTTGAACAAGCAGATCTTCTTCGGCCAGTACCGCCGGGTGAACAGCTACTTCGAAGGGCTTGAGCTTGCCGCGACCGGGCTGCCGCAGGGCGCCGAGCTCGCGATCCTGGAGACCGTCAAGGACAAGGTGCCGCCGGAGGTTTTCACGACGCCCTACAGCAATCCGGTGACCGGCAGCGCGGAAGCGATCCGCGACAACCTCCGCCAGGCCACGCGGCTCTTGCGCGAGGCGGGCTTCGAGGTTCGCAATCAGAAGTTGGTCAACACCAAGACCGGCGAGCCGCTGACGGTGGAGGTTCTGATCGATCAGCCGACCTGGGAGCGCATCGTGCTGCCGTACCGGCCGTCATTGCAGCGGCTCGGCATCGAAATGACCGTCCGCATGGTGGACGACGCGCAGTACGAGAACCGACTGCGGCAGCGTGACTTCGACATGATCATTGCGAGCTGGGGCCAGTCGCTGTCGCCCGGCAACGAGCAGCGCGGCTATTGGGGCTCGCAGGCGGCGGACCAGCCGGGCTCGCGCAATCTGGCCGGCATCAAGAATCCCGCGATCGATGCGCTGATCGATCGGGTGATCTTCGCCAAGAACCGCGACGAGCTGGTCGCCGCGACCAAAGCGCTCGATCGCGTGTTGTTGTGGAACCACTACGTCGTGCCGCAATGGACCTACGGCAAGGTCCGCACCGCGCGCTGGGACCGGTTCGGCCGGCCGGCCGAGTTGCCGAAGTACGGCGCGTCGGCGTTCCCCACCATCTGGTGGTGGGACGCCGCGAAGGCGGCGAAGGCGGGATCGCGCTCGTGAGTGGATGGTCGCGCCGTGACGTCCTGGTCGTCGGCGCGGGCGCCGTTGCCGCCGGTCTCGCCGGACCCGCGCTGCGGGCCCAGCCTGCGGCCGATTCCGAACGGCACGGCATTTCCGCATTCGGCGACCTGAAGTATCCGCCGGACTTCAAGCACTTCGAATACGCCGATCCGAATGCGCCCAAGGGCGGAACGTTCTCGCAGATCGGCCCGAACAGGCTGTTCAACCAGAACTTCCTGACCTTCAATTCGCTCAACAGCTACATCCTGAAGGGCGATGCGGCGCAGGGCATGCAGCTCACCTTCGCAAGCCTGATGGTGCGCGCCGACGACGAGCCGGACGCGATGTACGGGCTCGCCACGCGTTCGGTGCGCGTCTCGGACGACGGCCTGACCTATCGCTTTGCGCTGCGCCCCGAGGCGAAATTCCACGACGGCTCATCCCTGACCGCGCACGACGTGGCATTCTCGCTGGCGACGCTGAAGGACAAGGGTCATCCGATCATCACGCAGCTGTTGCGCGAGTTTGCGGGCGCCGAAGCCATCGACAACCACACGGTCGTGCTCCGATTCGCGCCCAAGCGCGCGCGCGACGTGCCGCTGTTCGCGGCGTCGTTGCCGATTTTCTCGCGCGCCTACTACGGCACCCGGCCGTTCGAGGAAACCACGCTCGATATCCCGCTCGGCTGCGGGCCGTACAAAGTCGGGCGCTTCGAGCCGGGCCGCTACATCGAATACGAGCGCGTCAAGGACTGGTGGGGCGCCAACCTGCCGGTGTCGCGCGGGCAGCACAATTTCGACGCCGTCCGCTTCGAGTACTATCGGGACCGAGACGTGGCGTTCGAGGGCTTCACCGCCAAGAGCTACCTGTTCCGCGAGGAGTTCACCTCGCGCATTTGGGCCACGCGCTACGACTTCCCGGCGATCAAGGACGGCCGCGTCAAGCGCGAGGTGCTGTCCGACGAGACGCCGTCCGGCGCGCAGGGCTGGTTCATCAACACCCGCCGCGAACGATTCAAGAATCCCAAGCTGCGCGAGGCGCTGATCTGCGCTTTCGACTTCGAATGGACCAACAAGTCCATCATGTACGGGTCCTACGAGCGCACTCATTCGGTGTTCCAGAACTCGGACATGATGGCGAAGGGCAAGCCCGGTGCGGACGAACTGGCGCTGCTCGAACCGTTCCGCGGCAAGGTGCCGGACGAGGTGTTCGGCGAGCCATACGTTCCCCCGGTGACCGACGGATCGGGCCAGGACCGCGTACTGCTGCGGCGCGGGGCGCAGCTTCTGCGCGAAGCGGGCTATGTCATTAAGGACGGCAAGCGGGTTGCGCCGAACGGCGAGCGCGTCACCATCGAGTTCCTGATCGAGGAGCCGTCGTTCCAGCCTCACCACATGCCCTACATCAAGAATCTCGCGACGCTCGGCATCGACGCAAACTTGCGCATCCTCGACGCCGCGCAGATGCAGCGTCGCCGCAACGACTTCGATTTCGATGTCGTGATCCAGCGGTTCGGGTTCTCGTCGACGCCGGGCGATTCGCTGCGCTCCTATTTCTCGTCGCAGGCCGCCGGACTGAAGGGCTCGCAGAACCTCGCCGGGATCGCTGACCCGGTGATCGACGCGTTGATCGACAAGATCATCGCGGCCGAAACCCGCGAGGCGCTGAACGTCGCGTGCCGCGCGCTCGACCGGGTGATTCGCGCCGGGCGCTACTGGATTCCGCACTGGTACAAGGCGTCGCACTGGATCGCCTATTGGGACACGTTCGGCCGCCCGCCGCGAAAGCCGAAGTATGCCCGCGGCGTGCTGGAGACCTGGTGGGTCGATCGCGAAAAGGCGGCGAAGATCGAGCAAAGAGGGTAGTGTTGACCGGTCGGCGTAATGCCCCGAATTCGCGGCATTGAGGCGCGCGGACCCCGGTCCGGCGTGACGCGGGGGCGCAAACGCGTTAGGACAACCCGAAACCATGACCGCCTACATCATCCGCCGCCTGCTGTTCATGATCCCGACCCTGCTCGGCATCATGCTGGTGTCCTTCGTGGTCGTGCAGTTTGCGCCGGGCGGACCGGTCGAGCGCGTCATCGCGCAGCTCTCCGGTGCCGACACGGGCGCGGCGTCGCGCATCCCCGGCGCCGGGCAGGGCGGCGATTTCGGCTCGCGCGGCCAGGTGCAGGGCGGCTCGCAGGTCGACGCCGTGACGTCGAAGTATCGCGGTGCGCAGGGCCTCGATCCGGAATTCATCAAGCGGCTCGAAGTGCAGTTCGGCTTCGACAAGCCGGCGCACGAGCGATTCCTGCTGATGCTGTGGAATTACACGACCTTCGATTTCGGCAGGAGCTATTTCCGCGATGTGACGGTGATCCAGCTCGTCAAGGAGAAGCTGCCGGTCTCGATGTCGCTCGGCATCTGGATGACGCTGCTGACCTACTTGATCTCGATCCCGCTCGGTATCCGCAAGGCGGTCAACGACGGTTCGCGCTTCGACGTCTGGACCTCCGGCGTCATCATTATCGGCTACGCCGTACCTGGATTTCTGTTTGCCATCCTGCTGATCATCCTGTTCGCCGGCGGTTCCTATTTCGACTGGTTTCCGCTGCGCGGGCTGACATCGGAGAATTGGGCCGCGCTGCCGTGGTACGGCAAGATCGCCGACTATTTCTGGCACCTCGCGTTGCCGCTGACCGCCATGGTGCTCGGCGCCTTCGCGACCATGACGCTGCTGACCAAGAACTCGTTCCTCGACGAGATCAGGAAACAGTATGTGCTCACCGCGCGGGCCAAGGGCTGCACGGCGCGCCAGACGCTCTACGGCCACGTGTTCCGCAACGCCATGCTGATCGTGATCGCGGGCTTCCCCGGCGCGTTCGTGGGCGCGTTCTTCTCCGGCGCGCTTCTGATCGAGACCATTTTCTCGCTCGACGGGCTCGGCCTCCTGGGCTTCGAAAGCGTTCTGAATCGCGATTACCCGGTGGTGTTCGCCACGCTCTACATCTTTGCGCTGATCGGGCTGGTCGTGAATCTGATCTCCGACCTCACCTATACGTGGATCGATCCCCGTATCGATTTTGAGACACGGGAGGTCTGAGGTGGACGCGCGCACCGATTTCAAGGATTCCACGGCCATTGCGCCGGCGGGTTCCACAGCAAAGCCGAAGCGCGGACGATTTGCACTGTCGCCGATCAATCAGCGCCGCTGGGTAAACTTCAAGCGCAACCGCCGCGGCTATTGGTCGTTCTGGATCTTTCTGGTGCTGTTCGTCGTGTCGCTGTTTGCCGAAGTGATCGCCAACGACAAGCCGTTCATGATCCGGGTCGAAGGCAAGACCTACTTTCCCGCCTTCGTGACCTATCCGGAGACCGCCTTCGGCGGCGAGTTCGAGACCGCGGCCGACTACCGCGATCCGTTTCTCCAGAAGCTGATCGCCGAGAAGGGCGGCTCGATCGCCTGGCCGCCGATCCGCTATTCCTACGGCACGCACAATCTCGACCTGCCGACGCCTGCGCCGTCGCCGCCGACCTGGCGGCTGACCGAGGAGCAGTGCAAGGCGGTGGTCGATAAGAAAGGTCTCAAGGGCTGCCGCGACCTCGAATACAACTGGCTCGGCACCGACGACCAGGGCCGCGACGTGGTGGCCCGGCTGATCTACGGCTTCCGCATCTCGGTGCTGTTCGGGCTGACGCTGACCATCATCTCCTCGATCGTCGGCGTCGCGGCCGGCGCCGTGCAGGGCTATTTCGGCGGCTGGACCGATCTGCTGTTTCAGCGCTTCATCGAGATCTGGACCTCGGTGCCGACGCTCTATCTGCTGTTGATCATCTCGTCGGTGCTGGTGCCGGGATTCTTCGTCCTGCTCGGTATATTGCTGCTGTTCTCCTGGGTGGCGCTCGTGGGTCTGGTGCGCGCCGAGTTCCTGCGCGGCCGCAATTTCGAATACATCCAGGCGGCGCGTGCGCTCGGCGTGTCGAACGCCACCATCATGTTCCGGCACCTCTTGCCGAACGCCATGGTCGCGACCATGACGTTTCTGCCGTTCATCCTGTCGTCGTCGGTCACGACGCTGACCGCGCTCGACTTTCTCGGCTTCGGCCTGCCGCCCGGTTCGCCGTCGCTCGGCGAGCTGCTGTCGCAGGGCAAGGCCAACATCCAGGCGCCGTGGCTCGGGCTTGCGGGCTTCTTCTCGGTTGCGATCATGCTGTCGCTGCTGATCTTCATCGGCGAAGCGGTGCGCGACGCCTTCGACCCGCGCAAGACGTTCCGGTGAGCGCGATGAGCGAACCGCTTCTCACCGTTCAGGACCTCTCCGTCGCCTTCGGCCAGGGCGGGCGCGAGACGCTCGCCGTCGACCGCATCTCGTTCGACATCAAGAAGGGCGAGACGGTCGCGCTCGTCGGAGAGTCGGGTTCGGGCAAGTCGGTGACCGCGCTCTCGGTGATGAAGCTCCTGCCGTACCCGGCGGCGAGCCATCCATCCGGGCGGATCGCGTTCAAGGGCCGCGAACTGCTCGGGCTGCCGGAACACGAAATCCGCACCGTGCGCGGCAACGACATCACCATCATCTTCCAGGAGCCGATGACCTCACTCAATCCGCTGCATACGATCGAGCGGCAGATCGGCGAAATCCTGCTGCTGCACCAGGGATTGACCGGCGAAGCCGCGCGCGCCCGCACGCTCGAACTGCTGACGCAGGTCGGCATTCCCGACCCGGCGGGGCGGCTTGCAAGCTATCCGCATCAGCTGTCGGGCGGCCAGCGCCAGCGCGTGATGATCGCGATGGCGCTCGCCAACGAGCCGGACCTGCTCATTGCCGACGAGCCGACGACCGCGCTCGACGTCACCGTGCAGGCGCAAATCTTGAAACTGCTCAAGGACCTGCAACAGCGCCTCGGCATGGCGATGCTGTTCATCACTCACGACCTCGGCATCGTGCGCAAGATCGCCGACCGGGTGTGCGTGATGAGGTCGGGCAAGATCGTCGAGCAGGACACGGTCGAGCGCGTCTTTGCGTCGCCGCAGCATCCCTATACGAAGGACCTGCTTGCGGCCGAACCGAAGCCGCAGGCCGCGCCGCTCAATCCGTCGGGTGAGACCGTCGTCAAGACGGACGAGCTCAAGGTCTGGTTCCCGATCAAACGCGGGGTGCTGCGCAAGACCGTCGGCCACATCAAGGCGGTTGACGGCGTCAGCGTCGAGATCAGGAAGGGCGAGACGCTCGGCGTGGTCGGTGAATCCGGCTCCGGCAAGACCACGCTGGGGCTCGCGATCCTGCGGCTGGTGTCCTCCGACGGGACCATCGTGTTCATGGGCAAGCCGGTGCAAGGCCTGCGCTTCAAGGAGATGCGGCCGTTCCGCCGCGACATGCAGATCGTGTTCCAGGACCCGTACGGCTCGCTGTCGCCGCGCATGTCGGTCGCCGACATCATCGAGGAGGGGCTTGGCGTCCACAGCCCCGGCATGTCCGAGGAGACACGCGAGCAGCGCGTGATTCGCGCTCTGTCGGACGTGGGCCTCGATCCGGAAACGCGCTTTCGCTATCCGCACGAGTTCTCCGGCGGCCAGCGCCAGCGAATCGCGCTGGCGCGCGCGGTGGTGCTGGAGCCGACCTTCGTGGTGCTCGACGAGCCCACGAGCGCGCTCGACATGCTGATCCAGGCGCAGATGGTGGACCTGTTGCGCGACCTGCAGAAGCGCCGGGAACTGACCTACATGTTCATCTCGCACGATCTGCGGGTCGTTGCGGCGCTGGCGAGCCGCCTGATGGTCATGCGCGACGGCAAGGTGGTGGAGGCGGGGGCCGCCGCCGACCTGTTCAAGAGTCCGAAGAGCGCCTACACCCGCGCGCTGTTCGCGGCCGCCTTCAATCTCGACATCGCGCCCGACGGCGCGACGGCGCAATAGGCCGTGCGATGAACGCGCGCGATCTCGCTGATCGCGAAGCGGGCGCCGACCTCGACGGGCCCGAGACGCTGGGACGCGGCCGCCACGCCTACGAGCGCTACCGCGTGTCGCTTCCGGACAGCGCCGGCGAGCCGGTGGCGCGTGACGTGGTCCGGGTCGGCCGTGTGATCGTCGTATTGCCGGTCGATCTGGCGCGTGGCGAGGTGGTGCTGCTGCGGCAGTTCCGGCTCGGCGCACATCTCGCCACCGGGCGCGGCGACCTCGTCGAGGTGCCCGCGGGCCATGTCGAGCCCGGCGAGGATTGGCAGACCGCCGCGCGCCGCGAGTGCCAGGAGGAGATCGGCGTCGTTCCGGACCGTCTTGTGCCGATGTTCCGTGTGCTGCCGTCGCCCGGCATGTTGGACGAGCATCAGATGTTCATGCTCGGACTGGTCGACGCCTCGCGCGTTCCGGAGCGCGCCGGAGCGCTGCACGAGCGCGAGGATACGCGTCCGCTTTGCGTGCCGATCGGCCGCGCGCTCGACGCCCTGGCCGCTGGCGGCATGGAGTACGGCGCGACCGTGCTCGCCCTGCAATGGCTGGCGCTCAACAGCGGGCGTCTTCACGAGCTTGCGCGACAGGACGCTGCGGCGGGATGAACGATATTCTCCTGGCATTCGACGGGCCGCAGGCGGCCGAGTGGAAATCGGCGCTGCGCTCTGCCGCGGGCAATCGCGCGGTCCACGCCTGGCCGGACGACCCCGACGATCTGAGCGACCTGGACCGTTACGCCTATGCATGCGTTTGGCTGCCGCCGCGGGGGCTATTGCCGCGGTTGCGGAATCTGAAGGCGATTCTCAATCTCGGTGCCGGGGTCGACCGTCTGCTGGCCGATCCGTCGCTGCCGGACGTTCCGATCGCGCGGGTCGCCCACGGCGACCTGACCATGCGCGTGACCGAATACGTCGTGCTGCACGTGCTGATGCATCATCGCCGCCAGCGGCTCTACGACGCGCAGCAGCGCGCAAAGACCTGGGCGGTCCACGACCAGCCCGCGGCAAACGAAGTGTCGGTCGGCGTGATGGGTCTTGGGGTCATCGGCCGAAGCGCGGCAGAGGCGCTGGCGCGTCTCGGCTTCAAGGTGGCCGGCTGGAGCCGCACGCCGAAGTCGATTCCCGGAATCGCATGCTGTCACGGCGCGGAGGCACTCGACGCATTCCTGGCGCGCGCGGAAATTCTCGTTTGCCTGCTGCCCCAGACGCCGGAGACCGAAGGGCTTCTCAACCTTTCGTTGCTCCGCAAGCTCAAGCGCGACGGCGCCGCCGGTGGCGCTTATCTGGTCAATGCGGCGCGCGGCCGGATCCAGTCGAACACCGGCATTCTCGCCGCACTCGACGAGGGTGCGCTCGCGGGCGCCACGCTGGACGTTTTCCCGCAGGAGCCGCTGCCGCCGGACAACCCGCTCTGGTCCCATCCGAAAGTGACGATCACGCCGCACAACGCAGGCGATGTATCGCCGCACGTCTTCGCGCCGCTGGTGATCGAGCAGATCGAGCGGTTCGAGCGCGGCGTTCCCCTGGATAATCCGATCGACCGAAGCCACGGATACTGATCGCGAAAAGTTCAACCGCAACCGTGTTGCCTCGGCCCGGCCGGTCATCACAATACCGGCCCATGACCGCACGATTCGCGTTTACGGCCCTGCTCCTGCTGGCCGCTTCGCCCGCTCTCTCCCAGCAGTTTGGGACGGCGCAGCTCCCGATCAAGGCCGACGACGGCAAGCCGATCGCCAACCATGCGGTCACCGCCGCCCAGATGGCGAAGGTCGCGGGCCTTCCGGGTCTCGTTCCGGCCGGCAATCCCAAGGGCGACGTGACGCTCTACCAGTTCTACGACCTTAACTGCCCGTTCTGCCGCGAGGCGTCGCGCGACGTGCACGAGTTGGTCCGCACCGACCGCAACCTGCGGCTGGTGTTCGTTCCCTATCCGACGCTGTCGGTCCAGTCGGTGGAAGGCGGGCGCGTGGAGCTGGCGCTGCGCGAGATTGCGACGCCCGACCGGTTCATGGAATTCCATCGCAGGCTTTATTTCCGCCGCGGCACGATCGATGGCGCCCGCGCGCTGGAGACCGCGCGCGAAATGGGATTCGACCTCAAGAAGATCCTTGAAATCGCCAACGCGAAACACGTCACCGAGACGATGAAGCAGCACGCCCAGCTCGGCACCGAGCTCAAGCTGATTGCGACGCCGTCGTACGTGATCCAGGGCGTGGCCATTCTCGGCCACCCGGGACTGGAGCCGTTGCGCGGAATCGCACGATCCGTACGCACCTGCAAGAAGGCAGTCTGTTAAGCGAGGAGCGCGATCAGCGCGCGGGCGTCTATCGCCTTCTCCAGCGCCCAGACCAACTCGGATGCGCGCTTGGCGCGATCCGCGCCAATGACCGGAACGGCGTTGGCGAGGAACTTGGCCTCGATCGCCGCGTCGCTCATGGGATTGTCCGCCGTACCGCTCGCGTGTGCGATATGGGCTTCGTAGCGCGCGCCGCCTGCTGTAATCGCGGCATGCGCTTCGCCCCGGCGCAGCGTCGCATCGGTGGCCGGCTTCACCTTGCGCCGCAGGGCTGCCACCGCCGGATCGGCAGCCCTGGCGTCTGAGTATTGAGCGACTCCCGCCGTGCCGTCGATCAGCGCCACCGCCGCCGATTGCGCCACGCTGAATTTCGACTGCAAGCCGGTCGACGGCTCGCGCACGCCGGTGATCGACAGCACCAGCGGATGAACCCGCAGCGAAATTTCCTCGACCGCGGCCGGGTCGACGGCATGGGCGTCGCGGACCGCAATCACAGCGTCGATCAAAGGGTGCAGCACCACGCCGCAGGCGTATGGCTTGTGGCCGTTGCTCTCGATCAGCCAGGCGCCGCCGAGGTCTGCGGTCAGGGCTTCCGGCGCCGCCACGTCGCTGTAAATGCGCGCGAAGCCCTTTTCACCCTCGACGATCTCCTGCGTCGCGTCGAAGCCGCGCTCGGCCAGCAGCGCCGCGAGCGTCCCGTTGGCCGCCGCCTTTCCGGCGTGGAACGACTTGCCCATGGTGCCGCGGTTCTGCTGCATGCCCGCGGCCTGGGTTGCGGCGATCCCCATGGCGTAGGTCAGCCGCTGCGCGTCGAGGCCGAGAAGCCGGCCTGCGGCGACGCCGGCAGCGACGCTGCCGAGCGTGCCCGTCAGGTGCCAGCCGCCCTTGTGATGGCCGGGGGCGGTGCGGCCGGTCCGCACACCGGCTTCGAAACCCACCGCATAGGCCAGCATCAGGTCGGCGCCGGACACCGGCGTACGCTCGGCGAGCGCGAACAGGGCGGCCAGGACCGGCGAGCTTGTGTGGAGGACCACGCCGCCCATGTGGGTGTCGTCGTAGTCCAGCACGTGACCCATCGCGCCGTTGGCAAGCGGCGCTTCGAGCAGACCGAGCTTGAGGTTCCGGCCCAGCACGGTCGCCTGCGGTTTCCCGCCGGCCTCCTGCAACACTGCGATCAGCTGGGACACAGTGGGATGTCCGCTTCCGGCGAGCGCGCAGCCGATCCAGTCGAGCACGCCGCGCCGGGCCTCGTGCACGGCTTTCGCCGGCAGGTCGCCGAACTGCGCGGAGGCCAGGTGCGCGCACAGCGTCTTGGTCAGCGTTTTCGTGGAGGGGTCGAGGTTCTGCTCCATGACGGTTCGCTAGCGGTCCGATTCTAACATTCGCATCCCGTTCCGGTGGGCGTGTTTGCGAATGTTAGAATCAAAGGACCACTAGCAAGTATAAAGTGCGGGTGGAGCTCTGGATTTGACATTCGCCTCGCGAATTTGCGGCCAAGTGGGTAGCGAATGTCAAATCCGCTCCACTAGCCCAAACGCCGTACGCTGGTTACTTGGCTGCCGGCGGCGCCGATGCGCGCCAGGCCTTCGGCCACGGGTTCGACCGTCACGGCCATGTGGAAGGCATTGGCGTGGATCATGCTGTTGCGTCCGCGCGCGATGGCGACGTGGCCCTTCCAGAAAATCAGGTCGCCGTGCTGCAGGCCTGCGAGACTGACGGATTTGCCGAGTGCGCGTTCCTGCATGTCGCTGTCGCGCGGACAGACGATGCCGCAGGCGGTCAGTGCGACCTGGACCAAGCCGGAACAGTCGATGCCGAGGCTGGTCTTGCCGCCCCAGAGATAGGGCACGCCGGCGAAGCGTTCCGCCACTGCAACGAAGTCCGTCTCGGCCGCGGCAAGCGGCGCGAGATGGCGCGCCGGCACGTGGCCGCCCGAGGCTGTCATGGCGAAGGTGTCGTCGGTGCTCGCGACTGCAACCTGCGCGCCGAGGGGGAGCGCATCCGCCGGGGGCAGCTTGATCGAGGGTCCGGGGAATTCGAAGGTGCGCAGCGCCGCGACCTTGTGCGTCGGCTCCGGTCCGGGCGCGAGCAGCGCCGCTGCGGGCAGGTAGCCGACATAGCCGTCGGAGGCGAGCTGCCCCCAGGCCCAGCCGTTCTCGTCGCTGTCGTAGATCGTGACGCGCTCGCCGCGAAGCGCCTCGGTCAGGAGCGGCGCCTCGTGCGACGGCTCCTTGCGGACCGGCGTGGTTCCGACGATCACCTCCTGCGCGACGCCGTCGGCATACCGGCCGGCTTCGATCCTGCCGCGCAACTGCGCTGCCGCAAGGTCGGGCCGTGCAGGCGTCAGGCGGGGATCGAATGTCATGGCGGAAACGTCGCTAGCCGTATTGCTTCGAGAGCAGCGCATAGACCGCGCGCGCGGCCTGGCATTCGCCGCCTTCGGGGCGGCCGGGCCGGGCCGAAGGCGTCCAGCCGTAAATGTCGAAGTGCAGCCATCGCGCCGGATCCGACACGAACCGCTTGAGAAACAGCGCGCAGACGATGGAGCCCGCCATGCCGCCGGTCGCGACATTGTTCAAATCGGCGGTCTTCGAATCCAGCATGGAATCGTAGCGCTTCCACAGCGGCAGCCGCCACAGCGGGTCGTTTTCGGCGGCGGCCGACTGCGCCAGCTCGGCGGCGAGCGGCTCGTTGTCGGTGTAGAACGGCGGCAGCTCCGGTCCGAGCGCGACGCGCGCTGCGCCGGTCAGCGTGCCCATGTCGACCAGCAGGTCGGGCTTCTCCTCGCAAGCGAGCGCGAGCGCGTCGGCGAGGATCAGGCGTCCCTCGGCATCGGTGTTGCCGATCTCGACGTTGAGCCCCTTGCGGGAGGGATAGACATCAAGCGGCCGGAACGCGTCGCCCGCGACCGAATTCTCCACCGCCGGGATCAGCACCCGCAGCGCGACCTTCAGCTTGCGGTCCATGATCATGTGCGCGAGCGCCAATACGGTTGCGGCTCCGCCCATGTCCTTCTTCATCAGCAGCATGGCGTTCTCGGGCTTCAAATCGAGCCCGCCGGTGTCGAAGCACACGCCCTTGCCGACCAGCGTAATCTTCGGATCGGTCGCCTTGCCCCACCGCAGCTCGATCAGCCGCGGCGCGCGGCTGCCGCCGGCGGCGCGGCCGACGGCGTGGATGAGCGGGAAGTTTTCTTTCAGCAGATTATCGCCGACGATCGCCCGCACTTTCGCGCCATGGCGCTTGGCGAGCGCGCGTGCCGCGGCTTCAAGGTCCGCTGGCCCCATGTCGTTCGCCGGCGTGTTGATCAGATCGCGGGCGAGCGTCACGCCATCGGCTATCCGGGTCAGGTCGGCGGCGTCGACACCGTCCGGAACCGCCAGACGGACGGCTCTGTCCTTGTGCTTGCGGTAGCGCGCGAAGCGGTAGGCTCCGAGCGCGAACGCGAGCGCGGCGAGCCGTGCGTCGTGCGGCGCATTGGCGAAGCGCCACGTGCCCGCGGGCAGCACGCCGGGGAGCAACCCCGGCAGGAACGGATTTCCGTCCGCCGCCGCATCCAGCGCGAACAATGCACCGCCGACGCCGTTCGCCGACGGCAGTATGAGATGCCGGCCGGCGGACGGCTCGAAGCCCGAGGCCTTGACGAATGCGCGGGTGCGCTTGTCGAGGCGCGCGACGACCTTCGCAAAGGTTGCCCGCGTCACAAACCAGATCGGCCGGGCCGCCTTGCTGCGCGGCGTTAGGATGGGGTGCATCGCATCGGCATTCGCGCGGTGCTGCGCGGACTGCACCATGTTGGACCGTCTCAAAACTTGAACTGGACGTTGGTGCCGGGAAAGGCCGCTGCCGGCGGCTGCATCGGCTGCTGGGGCAGTTGTGCATAGATGTCGAACAGCAGCAGCCAGCGCTTGGTATCCGGGTCGGTCACTGGCTCGACGCCGTGGAACGAATTGTCGGTCTTGAAGAACACGAAAAGCGAGTTCGGCAGGAAAGGCATGGTGTGCAACCGGACGAAGTTCTCAAATCCATAGTGCGGCCCGCCAGCACAGGTGAAATTGCCATCCTTAGGAAGGTAGATCGATGTACCAAGGTGCGACTGCGATGTGTCCTTGGGAAGATAGAACAACATCGTGATGACTTTTCTTGTCGAGTCGGTGTGCGGTCCGAGCGAGTACTTGGTAATGTCCTCGACGAGCAGCGCCTCGTTGTAGAGCTGCGGCATCGGTGCGTTACTGAACCTCTGCTCAATCAGTGAATGAAACTTGGACAACGCAAGATTCGCGAACCGACCCGAGCAGAGCCATTGTGAGAACTCGCTCCAGAATTCCCGCTTGCCCTCAGGCAATCGCCCCTGGTGCTCAGGCTTGCCGATTTCCAGAACGAACCGCTCCTTATAACCCTTAACCGAACGCGCCTCTTCGAGCGGGATCATCAGCGACGGATCCGGGATATTCGCCTGCAGGCGATCGTAAAAATCTGCCGGGAAGACGTCGCGAATGTAGAAGTGCGGATAGGGAAATCCCAATACCGGCGCATTTGCGAACTTGTATGCGAGTGCAAGTTCAGCGTCGGAATACATGCTCGGCTACTCCCTTGAACGGACCGTCTTTGCGCATCGCCCGATGGACCTGGGCAGGATCGTATTTGAAGCCGAGGTCGGTCAAGACATGAACCATCGCACGATGTTCAGGCAGGTTCGGATTGGTTTCAATCAGCAAGGATCGAAGTCCGGGATTTTTGAGTATGTCCCCCGCGCCCGCGATGACCTTTGGCTCAAAGCCGTCGACGTCGATCTTGATATGGTTGGGGACCGGGACGAACCCGTCAGCCACAAGCTCGTCCAGCCGCGCCATAATGCAGCCTTGCTGGAAGGTCGGCTTGAACGGCTGCATTTCGAAGTTGAGCGCCTCGCCCACGGCGTGGTTTGAGCCGCCGACCCGCATGTCGATCATGTTGAGTTCGGTCAGGCCCCAGCGGTCTGACAAGCCCATGCAGAATGCCTTCGTGCGGCCCTGCAGATTGTTGGCAATGATGTTCCTGTTCAGCAGCGCATAATTCTGGGCTTCAGGCTCGAACGCGAACACGCGCGCCTTCTTGGTTGCGGCAGCCCAGATCGTATACATGCCAACGTTGGCGCCGACATCGACCAGAATGTCATCGGCACCGAAACTGTCGATCCACTCAAGCGTGCAGGGCTCCTTGGCGTAGATCGTATCGACTCGCCCCTTGGTCATCACGCTAGGGGTTACGAACGTCATCACCGTTCCGGCGTGCACAACCTCGCAGCGTGGATTGAGGCTTTCGTATTGCTGCAGCGACAAGTTCATGTTTTGAGGGCGGGCGGTTGCGGACTTGTCTCGCCGTGCGCCGGCGCGTTCTTGTCGGAAATGGGAACCGACTTGTTAACAATTCTATAACACACCGCCCTAAACGTGTCTGCCAACCGGCCGGGGCGGGAGACCGTCGGAATCCGGCTTCAGGCAGGCAATTAACCTTCTATTAGCGTTAACGAATTACTTCTGGCCCGCTGCTTGGCGACCAATTCTGTCCGCATCGGAAGGGCCACGCTCGATGCAACGTCCATCCACGCGCCTTATGGCCTCTGTGGCAATTGTGGCCGCACTGGCCCTGGGCGGTTGCTCGACCAGAAACCAGTCGCCGCTGGACGCCACCGGTTCGATCAACAGCGCCGCGGGTCCTCGCACCGAGGCCGAATGGCGGCAGGAAATGGAGGCCTACGCTCCGCGCTATCGCGCCAATCCGCGCGATCCGCAGGTGGCCATGCGCTACGCCCAGGCGCTGCGCGCCATCGGGCAACGCGCCCAGGCCGCCGCGGTGCTGGAGCAGGCGGCCATCGCCAACCCCAACAACAGCGCCGTGCTCGGCGCCTATGGGCGCGCGCTCGCAGACAACGGCAATCACAAGCAGGCGCTCGACGTTCTCAACCGCGCGCACACGCCCGATCAGCCGGACTGGCGCATCCTGTCGGTGCAGGGCGCGGTGCTCGATCAGATGGGCCGCCACCCGGAGGCGCAGCGGCACTACGCCAGCGCACTGCGCATCGTGCCCGACGAGCCTTCGGTTCTGTCCAATCTCGGCTTGTCCTACGCGCTCTCGAAAAATCTACCGAAGGCCGAATCCACCTTGCGGCAGGCCGCGGCTCGGCCCGGCGCCGACGAGAAGGTGCGGCAGAACCTGGCGCTGGTGATCGGGCTGCAAGGCCGCTTCCAGGAAGCCGAGACCATTGCACGCGGCGACCTGTCGCCGGATGAGGCGGCCGCCAACGTCGCGTACCTGCGGCAGATGCTGTCGCAGCAGAAGGACTGGTCCAAACGCAACCGGGGTTCGCCGCTGTCGCCTTCGACCGGATCGTAATGGATAGCTCGTTTGCGCTAGCCTAGCGCGTCCGCGTGACCGGGGTGTCGGTCGAAGTGTCCTGCGTCGCCATCACGCGGATCGCCGCAGGCCCCAGAATGACGACGAACAGCACCGGCAGGAAGAACAGGATCATCGGCACGGTGAGCTTGGGCGGCAGCGCCGCCGCCTTCTTTTCGGCTTCCGACATCCGCATATCGCGGTTTTCCTGGGCCATGACGCGCAGCGTCTGGGCGAGCGGCGTGCCGTAGCGCTCCGCCTGCTGGAGGGCCATGCAGACCGACCTTACGCCGTCGATGTCGGTCCGTTTCGCCAGGTTGTCGTAGGCTTGCCGGCGGTCCTGCAGGTAGGACAGTTCCGCCGTGGTCAGCGTCAACTCCTCGGCCAGCGGGATCGACTGCGAACCGATCTCCTGCGAAACCTTCTTGAACGCGGCCTCGATCGACATGCCGGATTCGACGCAGATCAGCAGCAGGTCGAGCGCGTCGGGGAACGCGCGCCGGATCGACAGCTGGCGCTTGGCGATCCGGTTCTTCAGGAACATGTACGGGACGTGCATGCCGAGATAGGCCGCGCCGAGGCAGAGCCCGATCTTGACCGTGGCGGTCTGATCCATTTCGACCACAACGAACAGGTAGAACAGCGCAACAAGGAACAGCGCGATCGGCACGATCAAGCGGAAGAACAGGAAGGCGACATAGGGGGCCTGGCCGCGGTAGCCGGCCTGCACCAGCTTCACGCGCGCTTCCTCCTGGGCAAGCCACTTGGTCAGATTGAAGCGCTCGACCACCTGCTGCATATAGAGCTTGGGCGATTGCCGGAGCGAGATTTTCTCCTTTTCGCCGCGCGCCAGCCGTTCGCGCTCGCGCTGCCTGATCTTCTCGCGCTCCAGCGCGACCGACTTCATGCGCCTGCCGAGCGTATCCGGCGACAAGAGCGGCATGGCTAGCGTCAGCACGGTCGCGATCGCCGCGATGCCCGCGAGCATCATCGTCAGGAACTTCGTGTCGTGCATCCGGTCGATCAGAAAGTCGAGCATGATGCGTCTCAGAAGTCGAAGTTGATCATCTGCTTCATCACGAAGACGCCGATCGACATCCACATGGCGCAGGCTGCGATCATGATCCGGCCGAGGTCCGTGGTCCAAAGCAGCGAGATGTAGTCGGGGCTCGTGAGGTAGACCAGCAGGCCCACGGCGATGGGCAGCGAGCCGATGATCGTGGCCGAGGCTTTTGCCTCCATCGACATGGCTTGAATCTTGGCCTTCATCTTCTTGCGCTCGCGGAGCACGCGCGACAGGTTGCCGAGCGCTTCGGACAGGTTGCCGCCGGCTTTTTGCTGGATTGCCACAACGATGCCGAAGAAGTTGGCCTCGGCGAGCGGCATGCGATCGAACAGCTTGGCGCAGGCGTCTCCCAGCGGGACGCCGACGGTTTGGTTCTCGACGATGGCGCGGAACTCACTCTTGACCGGCTCTTGCGCTTCGATGGAGATGACCTTGAGGCTGTCGAGTAGCGGCAGGCCCGCCTTGATGCCGCGGACGATGATATCGACCGCGTCGGGGAAGGTGTCGAGGAAGCGCTTTTCGCGGCGCTTCTTCAGGTACGACAGGAGCCACAGCGGGGCGCCGCAACCGGCTGCAAAGCCGACGGCCAGCGCGGCAAGCAGTCCGAGTTCGGACAGGAAGACCAGCAGGAACGCCAGCAGGCCGAGCCCCGCGGCGATGGCGATGAACTTCTGCTTCGACCAGGTCAGCCCGGCTTAAGCGATCCTGATCTGCAGGGGCGGATTTTTTGAGCTCTTCGATTTGACATCGAGCTCTTTGAGCGTTTCCTCGACCTGCTCGCGGCGGGACTTCTGCGGCGCCCGTCCCGTGCTCCGCACTGCCGGGGCGTTTCGCGTCACGCTCGCGCGGCGCTTTTCGGCCTGCCGCTCGCCGGACAGGAGCGGGTAGAGAAAGACCCACGCGACGCCGCCGATCGCGACCGCGGTCATGAAGAACAAGGCGAGCGTCTGCATCTTCATGGACTGCGCTCCGTCACCGGGCCGGCTCCGCCACGGTCTCGGCAGAGTCGAGGGCGGCCGCCAGACGCTTCTCCTCGCCGTAATAGCGCGCGCGGTCCCAGAATTTCGGCCGGCCGATACCGGTCGAGCGATGCGAGCCGATGATGTTGCCGTTGGCGTCTTCGCCGGTCATGTCGTAGACGAACAGGTCCTGGGTGATGATCACGTCGCCTTCCATACCGACCACCTCGGTGATGTGGGTGATGCGGCGCGAGCCGTCGCGCAGGCGGGCCGCCTGCACCACGACGTCGACCGATCCCACGATCATTTCGCGGATGGTGCGGGACGGCAAAGAGTAGCCGCCCATGGTGATCATCGATTCGATACGCGCGAGCGCTTCGCGCGGGCTGTTGGCGTGCAGCGTGCCCATTGAGCCGTCGTGGCCGGTGTTCATGGCCTGCAACAGGTCGAACGCCTCCGGTCCGCGAACTTCGCCGACGATGATGCGCTCCGGCCGCATGCGCAGGCAGTTCTTGACCAGGTCGCGCATGGTGACCTGACCCTCGCCTTCGAGGTTCGGCGGGCGTGTTTCCAGGCGCACCACGTGCGGCTGCTGGAGCTGCAATTCGGCGGCGTCCTCGCAGGTGATGACGCGCTCGTCGTCGTCGATGAATTGCGTAAGGCAGTTGAGCAGCGTGGTCTTGCCTGAGCCGGTGCCGCCAGACACGATCGTATTGATGCGGCAGCGGCCGACGACCTTGAGCACGTCGGCGCCTTCGGGCGTGATGGTGCCGAAACGGACAAGCTGGTCGAGGGTCAGCTTGTCCTTTTTGAATTTGCGGATGGTAAGGGCGGGACCGTCGAGCGCCAGCGGCGGCGCGATCACGTTGACGCGCGAACCGTCCGGCAGGCGGGCGTCGCAGATCGGCGAGGATTCGTCGACGCGGCGGCCGACCTGGCTGACGATGCGCTGGCAGATGTTCAGGACCTGCTGGTTGTCGCGGAACCGGATGCCGGTCTTCTGAATCTTGCCTTGAACTTCGATGTAGACGGTTCCGGCGCTGTTCACCATGATGTCGGCGATGTCGTCGCGCGCGAGCAGCGGCTCCAGCGGGCCGTAGCCAAGGACGTCGTTGCAGATGTCGTCGAGCAGCTCTTCCTGCTCGGAAATCGACATCACGATGTTTTTGATCGCGATGATCTCGTTGACGATATCGCGGATTTCCTCGCGCGCCGCCTCGGCGTCGAGGCGCGCAAGCTGCGCCAGGTCGATCGCCTCGATCAGGGCGCCGAACACCGTGCCCTTGGTTTCGTAGTAGCTCTCGGAACGGCGGGTGTCGGTCGCAAGGACGGGGGGCGGAGAGCTGATGCGCGCCGGGGCGGCCGGCGCGGAAATCAGCGGAGCGCCGAGCCCGGACGAGGGCATCGGCGCGCGGCCGGGTTCGGACTGCGCCGGCGTCTTCGGCGGCGCGGCCGGTTTCGGCGCCGCCGCGGCCGGGGCCGAAGCGGGTCGAACGTCCGTTGTGCTGCGTCTGCCGAACACGTGCGCTACTCCAGTCCCTCTGGCCGGCCTTGCTACTGGCGGCTCAACAGTTTGCCGAGAAGCGGCGTCAACAGGCCGCCCTTCGACTTCTTGACCTCCGAACGTCCGGTCAGGGTCTGCGCCAGTTGCTGGAATGTCTCGGTGGTGCGGTGACTCGGTGAAATCTCCGCCACCATCTGGCCGTTGTTGGCGGCGGATCCAAAGAGCTGGGGCTCGAACGGAATGATCGCCGCCGGCTGGTCCTCCAGCGCCTTCGCAAAGTCCGCCGGCTTGATCTCCGGACGCTTGGGTACGCCGACCTGGTTGAGGCAATAGAACGGGCGGCGGTCGTTGACGCGCGCGGCCCGCAGGAAGTCGAACAGGTTCTTGGCGTTGCGCAGGTTGGCAAGGTCGGGCGCGGCCACGATCAGGATGTCGTCGGCGCTGACCAGCGTCCGCTGTGTCCAGCCGCACCACTGATGCGGTACATCGAGGACGATGCAGGGCATGGTCGAGCGCAGCGAATCGAAGATCGCGTCGAACGATTCCGCGCCGAAGTCGTAGACGCGCTCGAGCGTCGCCGGAGCGGCGAGCAGGCTCAGGTTGTCGGTGCACTTGGACAGCAGCCGGTCGACGAAGGCGGTGTCGATCCGGTCCGGCGAAAACACCGCGTCGGCGATGCCCTGCGGCGGGTCCTGATTGTAGTCGAGACCGGCTGTGCCGAATGCAAGATCGAGATCGGTGACGACCGAATCGAGCGCAAGGTCGCGCGCCACCGACCAAGCGATGTTGTGCGCGATCGTCGAGGCGCCGACGCCGCCTTTCGCGCCGACCACGGCGATGATGCGTCCGACCGGCTTGGCGTCCGGCGCGGAGAACAGGCCGCAGATCGAGCGCACCACGTCGAGCGTCGCGACCGGCGAGATCAGGTAGTCGCTGACGCCGCGGCGGATCAGCTCGCGGTACAGCAGCACGTCGTTGTGCCGGCCCACCACGATGACGCGCGTTCCGGCGTCGCAGACTTCGGCGAGCGAGTCGAGGCCCTTGAGGATGGAATCGCCGCGGCTTTCGGACTCCAGCATGATGACGTTCGGCGTCGGCGAGCTGCGATAGGCCTCGGCGGCGGCCGTCACGCCGCCCATCTGCACCTTCAGGTGCGCCTTGCCGAGGCGGCGGTCCTCGCCGGCCGACTGGATCGCGGCGGCGGTTTCCACGGTCTCGCAGAATGCCTGGACCGAGACGCGGGGCGCGGGAGCGATATGCTCCTCGCGCGCGACCGGTTCGGCCGGAATCTCCGCCGGTTCGGCGGTCTTCAGTGCAGTTCTGATCATTTGCCGAGATCGCTGATCGCGCCCTTCTGCGTGTCGGGGATGATCGTCGCCGGGCTTTCGCCCTTGCGCCACTTCTCGCGGGCGAACGTGCGCTTGTTGGTGTAGGCGGCGGTTTCGGCACGCGGCTGCACGAGGTCGGCCGGTTCTGCCACCATCGCGGCGAAGTTGCGCTGCGTGGAACAGCCGAAGTTGTGGTACTGCCGGTTCTCGAAATGCCTGGCGCCGGGGCTCGGCCCGGGATCGTCCGGCCACTGGCCGCACGGACCCGCGTGAGCCGCAATCTGCGGATAGTTCAGGCGCAGCGGCGCGACCTTGCTGCCGCCCGCCTGGTAGGGGCGAATGCCGATGCCGTGATTCGGCACTCCGGACTGCACCATGATCGATAGCGCTTCCTTCAGCGTGTCATTGGCGGCGCGCTCGTTGGGCCCGCCGACGGGACGCTCGATGGTGATGCCGCCGGTTGCCTCGCGCTTCCAGCTCTGCGCGAACGCCAGAACCTCCGCGCGCTGCACCGGCGTCAACCCGCCGCGGCCCGCGCCCACATGCACGGCCAGGGAGCGATTGCCCTCGCCGATCGAGATGGGGTGGCGCTTGCGATAGTCGGAGTCCACGCTGCCGGTCACGTCGCCGGTGGTGTCGCAGGCGGCAAGACCGAAGGCGAGTGCCGCGAACAGGAGTCCGCGGATGCCGGCCGCCGTCATGCGGCGGCGGGCGATCGCAGGGTCGTTGGGATGCATCGAGCGTCTCCTGGTCGCCTGGTTCAATCGAGAATGAAGCCGTAGTTGCCGCGGTATTCGGGTTTGCGCGTCTCTCTGCGTCCCGGCACGCCGTAGAGCCGGTTGAAGCGGCCGAGCAGGCTGCCGGACAGGTCCGAGGCGTCGGCGAATCCGTCGTCCGGCTTCGACAAGTCCTTCTGCGCCACCGCGCGCACGATGTACGGGGTCACGAGCACCATGAGTTCGCTCTGGCGATTGATGTAGTCGCGGCTCTTGAACAGCGCGCCGAGCACCGGGAGGTTCATCAAGCCCGGCATGCCGTTGATGTGCTGCTTGGTCTGTTCGTGGATCATGCCGGCGAGCGCGAGCGCCCCGCCCGAGGGAATCTCGACGGTGGTTTCGGCGCGGCGGGTCTTGATCGACGGGATGGTCAGCGTGCGGTTCTCGTCGCCGACCGACTGCAGAATGGTCAGCGCGTTGTCGGAGGAAACCTCGGAGACTTCGGTCAGCACCTTGAGACTGATGCGGCCCTCGGACATGACGACTGGCGTGAAGTTCAGGCCGACGCCGAACTTCTTGAACTGAATCTGCGTTTGGCAATTCCGCGTGTTGGGATCGCAGGTAAAACCCGCGGGCACCGGAAACTCGCCGCCGGCGAGAAAGTTTGCGGTCTCACCGGAGATCGCGGTGAGGTTGGGCTCGGCAAGCGTTCGAATGACGCCGGCGCGCTCCATGGCGCGCAACGACGAGCTGATCGTGCGCCACGTGGTGGTCGCGGCGTTGGAGCTGACCAGTGCCTGTCCAAGCGCCGAGAACGGATTGCCATTGTTGAAATTCAGAACGGTCTGGCCGTAGCTCAGCGTGCCGCTGAGGTCGATGCCAAGCTGCTTGATGATGTCGCGCTGGACCTCGGCGACCGTGACCCGAAGCATGACCTGGTCGCGGCCGCGCACCGCAATTCCGTTGACCACTTTGTTGCCGTCGCCGGCGAGCCGGGCCGCGAGGTCGTAGGCCTGCTGCGCTTCGGCGGGGCTAGCGACCGAGCCCGACAGCACGATGCCGTCGCCCAGCCCCTCGACGGTGATGTCGGCTTCCGGGAGCGCGCGCTTCATCGCGGCGCGGATGCCGTTCAGATCGCGGGTCACCGCGATGTCGAAGCCCATCAGCTGCCGGCCTTCGGCGTCGAAGAAAAACACGTTGGTCTGACCGACCGCGACACCGATCAGATACGCGCGGCGCGCGGTGCGCACGACTGCGTTGGCGATCTTGGGATCTGCGACCAGGACGTCCTTGATGTCGGCCGGCAGGTCGATGACCACCGACTTGCCGATGCCGAGCGTGACGAATTGCGAGGAATGGTCGCCGTGAACCTGGACCGCGGGTCCGGCAGGCCGCCGCGCCGGTTCGGCGCCGGCCGCCGGGAGCACCGAGCCGAACAGCATCATGACGATCGGCGCCGCCAGAGCGGCGGTGCGAAGTAGCGTCGACTGCGTCATGAAACTGACTCCCATTTTGCTATCGGACGTTGCTCACGCCGAAACGAACGGTGTTGACGTCGGTCTTGCGGCCGGGCTCGTCCTCCGTCTGCGCCGTCTTGCCGGCATCCAGCAGACTGCGCAGGGCGAGCGACAGTGTTCCAAGCTGACGCGACAGCGCCAGCGTTTCGGACTGGCGGGGCGACAGTTCGAGCGTCGCGGTCTTGCCGACGACGACGCGCTGGCCGCCCTTTTCCTCGACCGTCTGGTCGATGGCGAGCACGCGTACGTTGGTCAGGATGGTTTCGCTGTTCGGGCTAGAGCTCGCGCGATTGTCGCCTTCACGCGGCCGCCGCGTGAGAATGACGTCGACGCGGTCGTTCGGCAGGATGAAGCCGCCGGCGCCGGTCTCCGGCGAGATTTCGGTCGAGATCGCGCGCATGCCGGACGGCAGGATCGCCGCCATGAAGCCTGCGGCGCCGTTGGCCCTGATCAGCTTGGCATCGCGAATGGGTTCGCCGGCCGTGAACGGTGCGCGCGTGATCGCGCCGCTGAATTCGTCGGTGGCGTTGGGGCGGTCGTTGCGGGTGATATAGGAGCCGCCGGTGGTCGCGGCCGGCCAGGCCTGCCACTGGAAATCTTGCGCGGATACGGCCGTGCCCATGCCGATGTCGCGGCTGGCGATCAGCACATCGACGGTCTTGAGCTGGGCGACCGGGGCCGGCGCGGGCGGAGGGGCATCGTCGCCGCTGCCGACGAGAAACGCAGCGCCACCGCCGGCGACGAGGGCAACTGCAAGCACAACGATACGCGCGGCTTTCATAACGCTTCACTCACTCTGTTACGGGACTGACGCGACCGGTTTGGCCGTCGACTGTTCACCTAGTGAGGCCCCGCGGCGCCGGAGCCGAACGCAGGGGGATTTCAGCAGTGAAAGGTCAATTCATGGTTAATCGTGCGTATCCAAATGCAGTTAAAAATGTATTTCCGGACAGCGTTCGGCGCCCCGGCGACGCCGGAATCGCCGCCGCCGGACGCGAATTTCGAAGGCAGCCCGGCTAGCCGAGCTGCATCCAGGTGGTGTTCGGATAAATCAGCAGCGCCGCGGCCGCGAGCGCGATGCCGTAAGGCACGCCGCCATCAAGCTTGTGCAGGCGTTTGACCCATTCCTTGTCGGCGAGGACCTGCGGCAGCGGCATCAGCCGGAAGCGGATCATGGCCAGCGTCAGAATGCCGCCGAAGATCGAGGCGTACAGCGCGTAAGTCAGCAGGTGATCGAAACCGAGCCACAACGCCGTCGCCGCGGCGAGCTTGGCGTCGCCGCCGCCGATCCAGCCGCGTGCGAAGAACACGAACGTGACCGCCAGCACCGCAAGCGCCGCGCCGACGTGGGACATCATGTCGGCTGGGCTCATGCCGCTTGCCACGGCCAGCGCGAAGAAGCCCGCGACCAGGATCAGTGCGACCCGGTTCGAGATCGTCATTGTGAAAAGATCGCTGGAGGCGGCGAACGCCATCATGGCCGGAAATAGAAACAGCCGGACGGTTTCGGTCAGCATGGCGGTCCCCTACACGGGGCGATGGTAGGCGCGCGCTCGTTGCGCTTTCGTTATCGGAGCCGGGAAAAATCAAAAGGCCCCGGGTTCGCCGGGGCCTTTCGGAAGCATTCCGAACGCCGCTTAGTTCAGCGCGTTCTGGACCGACGTGAACGTGGTCTTCAGCTTCGAGCCGAGACCCTGCACGACGGCGATGATGGCGACGGAGATGCCGGCGGCGATGAGGCCGTATTCGATGGCGGTCGCGCCGGATTCGTCTTTCATGAAACGCGAAACGAGAGACTTCATGGGGTAGCTCCTTCGATCCACACGTGGCTGTCTGAGCAGGCCCGGGGCCGTTGTTACGTCCGGCCGATCCGGACCATGTGCGAAACCTAGCAATCGCCTGTTGCGGTCGAGTTAATTCGATCCCGGAAATCCTAAGACTTCGCGTGAATTAGCACCGTGGTTAATGAACAATTGAATTATTCACCCAAAGAGTTCGTGAAGCGAATTGAACGTATTGCGCATTGAATATTCGAAAATCCGGGCGCGTCATTTTTATACGAATAGTATAGTCGCGGCTCGCGCCGGCGCTCCGGGTCCGGTTCGATCGCACAGAACGCCAGATGGCGCGGGCCGTCGCCCCGGCCGGCCGTTCGCTTTGCACTTCATTCACCAATATGGAGTCAACTGAAACCGTGTGAGTGACCGGCCGCCGTGTATTGGGACCGGCCGGTTTGGTGAGCGTGCGGAGTGTTTCATGTCGGCGTATCGGACGTATCGCGGTCTCCGGCCGCGCTGGTGTCTTGCCTTGGCGATCGTGACTTTGACGGCCACCGCGCCCGCGATCCTCAGATCGGCATTCGCCGACGGCATGCCCCAGGCGGCCAGCGTCGATCCGGTCGTCGTCCATCTCGACGAAGCCAAGATTCTGAAGTTGCCGGAGCGCACTGCGACCCTGGTGGTCGGCAACCCCCTGATTGCGGACGTCGCCGTCCAGCCGGGCGGGGTCATGGTGATCACCGGCAAGAGCTACGGGCTGACCAACCTGGTCGCGCTCGACCGCGGCGGTACGACCCTGGTGGAGCACGCGCTTCAGGTGCAGGGGCCGCGTGAACGCGTTGTGTTCGTCTATCGCGGCGTGGACCGGGAAAGCTACAGCTGCGCGCCGAATTGTTCGCGGCGGATCATGCTGGGCGACACGCCGACGTTCTTCGGCCCGACGCTTGAACAGACTGGAAACCTGAACACCGCGGCCCAGGGCGTGCAGCCGAAATAGGGCGGCCGCCTTCGTTTGGTTAGCGCCCCGTCAACGCCCATGCGGTTTTGCGCAATCCGTGCGCAACCATTCAACAACGCCTGTTTGTTAGAAGCTCGGATCGAGACAAATCCGGAATTCCGGAGCGCAGGTGCATGACCATGGCTGCGGGTCTGCCGAAGAGATTTGCAAGGGCGATGAGACGGGCTTTGCCCCGGTCGATCGCCCGGCGCTTTATGCACCGCGAGGACGGTGCGGCGGCGGTCGAGTTCGGCCTGGTGGCGGCGCCATTTCTGGCGCTGGTGTTCGCAATTATCGAGACCGCTATGGTCTTCTTCGCGGGCCAGGCCCTGGAAACCGCAGGGTCCGACAGCGCACGTCTGATCATGACCGGTCAGGCGCAGACGTCCGGGTTCGACCAGAAGAAATTCAAGGATGCCGTCTGCGGTCGGATTTACGGCCTGTTCAATTGCGCCGGCGGACTGCAGGTCGACGTCAAGAAGTTTCCGACGTTCGCCAGCGTCAATCTCTCGAAACCGATCGACGCCAACGGCAACTTGAACACCGCCAACTTCGGCTACGAACCGGGAGGTCCCGGCGACATCGTCGTGGTGCGGCTGATGTATCAGTGGCCGGTTTATGTCTCTCTGCTCGGCCTGAACCTTTCCGACATGTCCGGCAACAAGCGTCTGCTGATGACCACGGTGGCGTTCCGCAACGAGCCATACCAATGAGACGAGCGATGGTCCGCATGCTTTCCGGTTGTGTTGGCGCGCGCCTGAAACGCCTCGCGAGCGACGAGCGCGGCGTATCCGCGGTCGAGTTCGCGATGCTGCTGCCGCTGATGCTGGCGCTCTATCTCGGAGCGGTGGAGGTGTCGCAGGGCATCGGGGCCGACCGCAAGGTGACGCTCACTGCGCGCACCATCGCCGACCTGGTGTCGCAGGCGTCGAACATGACCAACACCGAGATGACGAATTCGCTCAATGCCGCGAAGGCCGTCATGGCGCCGATGCCCGAAAGCAACCTCAAGGTGACGGTGTCGAGCGTCAAGATCAACAGCCAGGGCCAGGCCACCATCGCCTGGAGCGATACGTACAACGGCACCAAGCGCGCCACCGGTTCGTCGGTGACGCTGCCATCCGCTCTCAAAATTCCCAATTCGTCGTTGATCTGGAGCGAGGTGCAGTACACCTACAAGCCGACCATCGGTTACGTGGTCAGCGGCACGCTCACGCTCAAGGACCAGATTTTCATGCGTCCGCGGCTGTCCGAATGCGTTACCCGCGAAAGCGTCAACTCAAGCTGCACCTGAGGCGGCGGGGATCGGCAGCACGGTCGTCGACTTGATCCGCTCCATCGCGAAACGCGACGTCACGTTCTTCAGCGAAACCGTTCCGATCAGCTTCTTGTAGAACGTGTCGTAGCCCGCGATGTCGGGCACGACCACGCGCAGCATGTAGTCCACGTCGCCGGCCATCCGGTAGAACTCCATCACCTCCGGCATCGCACCGACTGTTTCCGCGAACCGCGCCAGCCAGTCTTGCGAATGGTCGCCGGTCTCGATCGAGACGAACACGGTGATGCCAAGTCCGATCTTGGCGGGATCGACCAGCGCCACGCGCCTGGTGATGACGCCGTCGGCCTCGAGCCGCTGAATCCGTTTCCAGCATGGGGTCGACGACAGCCCGACGCGGTTGCCGATTTCGGCCACCGAAAGCGAGGCGTCCTCCTGAAGCACCGCGAGGATCTTACGGTCGATGGCGTCCATTCTGTCGATCTCCAGGAACTTAGGTAGAATTGGTCGTCAAAATACTAAAACGAAGAATAATATTCTTTTCTATCCGCGCCTATTGTCTTTATAGAGAACAACATTCTATTTCAAGGAAAATCATTGGCGCGGACCGGAGGTCCGCACGGAGTGCGTCATGGTCCGGATCGATCCTTCGGCGTTCCTGCGCGCGGCGGCGGCCGCAGTGCTGGCGGTGGTGCTGTCGCTGCCCGCGGCGGCCGACCCGGTGCAGCCGCTGGTGTCGCCGCAATGGCTGAAGGAACGCCTGTCGGACCCGAAGATCGTAGTGCTCGACATTCGCTCCGCGCTCGACGGCGGCGGCGTGGAGGCCTACCGCAAGGCCCATATCCCCGGCGCCATTCACAGCGACTACGATAAGGCCGGCTGGCGCGTGACGCGCGGCGACGTGCCGTTCATGCTCCCGTCGCTGGCGCAGCTTGAGAAGCTGATCGGCGAGACGGGGATCGACGAAGACGATCACGTCGTGGTGGTGCCGGCCGGCGTTCATGCGACCGATTTCGGCAGTGCTGCGCGAGTCTACTGGACGCTCAAGGTCGCAGGTCATCCGCGCGTGTCGATTCTCGACGGCGGGGTCGCGGCCTGGGTCGCGGCGGGCTATGCGGTCGAGAGCGGAGCGAAGGCCCCGTCGCCCAAAATCTTCACCGCCACGCTGAACAAGACGCTGCTTGCGGCCGTCGGCGACGTAGAAACGATCAGCGGCACGTCGGCCGCTAACTCTGCCTCCCAGTCCGGTCCTTTGACCGTCGGCAGCGCGCATGCCGCCACCTTGCGTCCCGCACTCCTCGACGGAAGGCCCGCAAGCTTCTTCGCCGGCAAGGAGCGCGCGCCGTCTGCGAAGGCCTACGGGCATATTCCTGGCGCGATCAACGTCGACAGCGCGGCGTTCTACGATCCCGCGGCCAACCGCCTGCGTTCGAAGTCGGAACTCGAAGCGATCGCCAGGTCGGTTCCGGCCGGGCCGGTCGTGAGCTACTGCAACACCGGACACTGGGCCGCGACCAACTGGTTCGTGCTGTCCGAAGTGCTGGGGCGCAAGCAGGTGACGCTGTTCGACGGCTCGATGGCCGAATGGACCGCCGACGGCCGGCGCCCGGTCGCCTCCCAGCGCACGCGCTGGGACGACGTGAAGAAGGCGCTCGGCTTCGGCTCCTGAGCCGCGCCCTTTCAATCGGAAGCCATTGACATGACCGCCGCCGTCACCGAGCCGGCCGCATCCGCCCGCCTGCCGCGCCTCGATTGGCCGTTCCTGATTGCGGCGCTGTTGGCCCTGTCGCTGCTGGTTGCGCTGGTCATGATCGACGGCCAGCCGGCGGCGGCGGCGCTGCTTGTGTCCGGCTTCGCGCTCGGCGTCGTGTTCCTCAAGGCGGAGTTCAGCTTCACCGCGTCGTGGCGGCGGCTGATCGTGCGCGGGCAAGCCGATGGATTTCTCGGCGGCTTGCTGCTGATCGCGATCGCTGCGACCGTCATTGTTCCGGTCGCGGCGACCGTGCAGGGCTTCGGCGGCACCATCGCGCCCATCGGTCCGTCGCTCGTCATCGGCGCCTTCGTGTTCGGCATCGGCATGCAGCTCGCCAATGGCTGCGGCTCCGGCACGCTCTACACCGTTGGCGGCGGCTCGGGGCGCATGCTCGTGACGCTGGCCTTGTTCATCGCCGGCAGCGTGATTGGCAGCCTGCATCTGCCGGCGTTTCTTTCGCTTGGCGGCATCGACCCGGTCCTGGCCTCGAACCACCTCGGACCGTGGGGCGGTCTGGCCGCGACGCTTGCGAGCATCGCGGCCGTGGCTGCGGCGATCGTCGCCTACGCGCGCAAGAAAGGCGCGGCGGTGTGGCCGGCGCGCAAGATCGTCATTGGCGCGATCCTGATCGGGCTGTTGTGCATCGCCGTGTTCGCCGCCGGCCGGCACCCCTGGAGCGTGACCTTTGGATTCACGGTCTGGGGCGCGAAGCTTGCGACGCTCGCCGGCATCGACCTCACGGGCGCGGAGTTCTGGCAGTGGCCGGGACCCAAGCGCGCGCTCGGCGACTCGATCCTGAGCGACACCTCGAGCCTCACCGACATCGGCATGATTCTGGGCGCAATGGCCGCGGCGGCCGCCGCCGGTCCGTTCGCGCGCAACGCCTGGCCGCCGCTCAAATCGCTGCTCGCCGCCGCCGTCGGGGGCCTGCTGATGGGCTGGGGCGCGCGCATCGGCTTCGGCTGCAACATCGGCGCCTTCGTCGGCGGCGTCGCCTCGGGCTCGTTGCACGGCTGGGTCTGGTTTCTGGCCGTGCTGCCGGGTTGCATGATCGGCATCCGGCTTCGGCCGCTGTTCGGCCTGTCGCGCGAGTAAACCGATGCGTATCGCGTATGCCGCAGCCTTCCTGATTGGCTTTGTCGCGCTGCTCGCGGACCACCTGACGTCGCCGTCGAGCGGACGGCCGGTGTCGCCGGAGGACTTCGCCGGCGCCTGCGCGCCCTGCGGCGCGCCGTGCCCGTCCAGCCGCGCCGCCAAGTGAGCGCCCCATTGAATAGGGGCGCGAACGCAGGAGCCGGCGCGGCAACGCAACAGGCTGCGGGATCGTTCAAGTCTGCTTCGCCAGGAACGCGTCGACCTCGGCGCGCTGCGGCGCGCCCATGCTGCCGCCAAAGCGCGTGCATTTGAGGCCTGCCGCAGCCGCGCCGAACCGCATGGCTGTGACCGGATCGAGTCCTTCCGCCAGCCCCACCGCAATGCCGGCGTGAAACACGTCGCCGGCTGCAAGCGTGTCGACCACATCGAGCGCGAACACCGGCATGGTCAGAACATCGCCGTTGGCGAGATAACGCACGGGGGCCGCGCCATCGCTCACAGCGGCAAATCCGCCCATTCGCGGAGCCATGCGCTTCAACCCCACCGACAGGTCGGCATCGCCGGTCGTACCGCGCAGGCACTCCGACGAAAAGATCACGTGGGTCGGAATGCCGAACAGCGGATCGTTTTCCGTCGTCGCGCGATCGGCGTCCATGACGACCGGAATGCCGCGCCGGCGCGCCGCCTCGCAGATCGGCCGTACGAATTCGGGAAAGCGGTTGTCGGCGAGCACCAGGTCCATGTCGCGAACGAGCGCATCCGGATCGGCCGCGCGCGCGGCCTCGATGCGCTTGTCACGATAGGTCGCGATCATGCGCTCGCCGGTGCCGTCGATCATGATTCCGGACACCGGCGCGGTCGCGTTCGCGACGCGGACCACGCCGCCGGTGTCGACGCGCTCGCGCGCCATGTCGGCCATAAGCTGGTTGCTGACGCTGTCGCTCTCGCTGCCCAACGGACCGGCGTAGTACGCGCGGCCGCCGAGGCGGGCGACCGCGATGGCGGCATTCACCGCGCAGCCGCCGCAGACCACCATGAACTCGTGCGTCATGCACTTGCCGCCCGGCGCGGGAAACTGCGCCACGCGGAACACGATGTCCTGCACCGCGATGCCGGTGCAAAGGATCGCCGGCGCGTCAGAAGACGGCACCGTCGCTCTCCACCCAGTTCCGGATGATGTGATGCGCGATGGCGACCGGCGGCGGCGTGGTCAGGCCTTCCGGGTGCTTGCGCATCAGCATGGCCGCCAGCTCGTCCTTGGAGAACCAGCGCGCGCCGACCAGCTCGGTCTCGTCCATGACGATGTCGTCGTTCAGCGCCTCGGCGTGACAGCCGATCATCAGCGACATCGGGAACGGCCAGGGCTGGGTGAACAGGTACTTCACCCGCCCGCAGCGGATGCCGGCCTCTTCCAGCGTCTCGCGCCGGACCGCGTCCTCGACCGACTCGCCTGGCTCCACGAAGCCCGCGAGGCACGACCACATGGTCGCGGCGAAGCGTCCCGAGCGGCCGAGCAGCGCCTTGTCGCCGTGGACGGAAAGCATGATCACGACCGGATCGGTGCGCGGGAAATGCTCGCCCTTGCAGGCGCTGCAAATGCGCTTCCAGCCGCCGTCGACCATCGCGGTGGCGCTGCCGCAATTGGAGCAGAAGCGGTGACGCGCGTGCCAATGAAGCATGGCCTTGGCTTCAGCGATCGGCGGCAGGTGGTCGGCTTGGACCAGGCCCTGGATTGCGATGGAGCGAAGGTCCGTCACCACAAGATCGTCGCGAGCCTTGAGCGCCTCGGCCTGTGCTTGCGTCATCCCGATGCCGAAGCGGGCCGCGCCGTTCAGCAGCCCGAGGAACACGGTCTCGGTGACCGGGCCGAACGCGCGGACCTCGTCCGGCGTAAACGACGGATCGTGGACCTCGCCGCCCTTCTTCAGCACCACGAGTTCGCCGCCGATGGCGTAGGCGCGGGTGCCGGCGTCGGCGAGCCGCGCCGACAGCCAGGCGCCGTCGCCGCGCTTCTCGGCCACGCGCTCGATCATGCTCTCGGTGTAGCCGAGGCGCGGCTTGGGACCGAGATCGGGGCGAGGGGGCACGTTCGGCTGGTAATTCATCATGTCAAAGGCGCTGCCGGACATTGGAGCGGCGACGGAGGCCGGTCAAGTCTGAGCGGCCCGAGCGAGGGCGGCAAACGGCCTGGTCCGTGGATTTTGCGGCGGTCATGCGCTAGGCAATCGGCAGCGGCAGCCATATGCGCGGCGCGTCAAGCGAGGGAGTGAATCGTGGCGAGGAAGTCCAAAGCCAAGAGTGCAAGTGCCGGGAATGCCAAGGCCGCCAGACCGGCGGCGAAGCCGGCCGCCAAATCGGCCTCCAAGCCCGCACGGGCCTACGGCGACATTCTCTACGAGGTGAAGGACCAGGTCGCATGGATCACCATCAACCGCCCGCGCGTCATGAACGCGTTCCGCGAGCAGAGCCTCGACGAGATGATCCACGCGGTACAGTCGACCCGCATGGACCCGTCCATCGCCTGCATCGTGTTCACCGGCGCAGGCGACAAGGCGTTCTCCGCCGGCGGCGACTTCTACGCCATGAAGCGGCTGAACTGGATCAACGGCGCGATGTGGAACGACCGCATGCAGGGGCTCGCCATGGCGATCCGCGGCGTGCCAATTCCGGTGATCGCCATGGTCAACGGCTGGTGCATGGGCGGCGGTCATGAGCTGGCCCTTTGGTGCGATCTCGTCATCGCCACCGAGGATGCGATGCTCGGCCAGACCGGCGCCAAGGTCGGCGCCTGCCCGACAGTGGGCGCGACGCAATATCTGCCGCGCATCATCGGCGAGCGGCTGGCGCGCGAGATGATCTTCTGCGCCCGGCGTTTTACCGGCAAGGAAGCCGAGCAGGTCGGCCTGATCAACAAGGCCGTGAAGCGGAAGGACCTGCTCGCTGAGACGCTGAAGTGGTGCGAGACGATCAAGGGCCACAGCCCGCAGACCATCCGCATGACCAAGAAGAGCCTGAACTTCGAATCCGATAATCTCTATTCGTCGTGGCAGCACGGAATGGAGCTGCTCGCGCATGTCTGGGGTTCGGACGAGGCCAACGAGGGCATGAACGCCTTCCTCAAGGGCCGCGCGCCGAACTTCCAGAAGTTCCGCATGCGCAACAAGCGCGAGCTCGATCAATATCTCGACGGCTGCGCCCGCGATCTCAACGCGCCGCCGTCGATGCGCGGAAAGCAGGCGGCGCGATGACGGCAGGCAATACCGGGCCGATGGCCGGGACGCGGGTGATCGACCTTACCCGCATCCTGGCCGGTCCTCTGTGCACCATGATGCTCGGCGACATGGGTGCCGACGTCATCAAGATCGAGCCGCCGGGAACGGGAGACGACACCCGCACCTGGGGGCCGCCGTTCGCGGCGGGCGAGGCGGCTTATTTCCTCGGCGCCAACCGCAACAAGCGGTCGCTCACCCTCAACATGGCGGGCGCGAAGGGGCAGGAGATTCTGCGCAAGCTGGTCGCGGACGCCGACGTGCTGATCGACAACTTCAAGTTCGGCACGCTGGAGAAGTGGGGTTTCACCGACGCCTGGTTCGAGGTAAACGCGCCGCGCCTCGTGCGCTGCTCGATCACCGGCTACGGTTCCTCCGGCCCGAAGGCCGCGCTGCCGGGCTACGACTTCATCCTGCAGGCCGAGTCGGGCCTGATGAGCATCTGCGGCGAGCCGGGCGGCGGGCCGACCAAGTACGGCGTCGCCATCGTCGACGTCTGCACCGGGATGCTGGCGAGCAATGCGATTCTTGCGGCGCTCAACGCGCGTCATCGCACCGGCAAGGGCCAGAAGGTCGCGGTGTCGCTCTACGAGTCGTCGCTGTTCATGCTGGTCAACGTGGCGTCGAACGTGCTGGTGTCCGGCAAGGGCGGCGGGCGCTTCGGCAACGGCCATCCGAGCATCGTGCCCTATACGACGTACCAGGCGAAGGACGCGATGATCGCGCTCGCGGTCGGCAACGACAACCAGTTCGCGCGCACCGCCGAGGTGCTCGGTCATCCGGAGTGGGCGGGCGACTCTCGCTTCAAGACCAACCGCTCGCGGGTCGAAAACCGCGACGCCATCGACGGCATGATCGCCGACGCATTCGCGCGCGACAATTGCGATGCGTGGCTGACAAAGCTCAAGGCCGCCGGCGTGCCCTGCGGGCGCATCAATTCGGTGGCGGAGGCGCTGTCCGATCCGCAGACCGAGGCGCGGTCGATGGTGGAGACCGTGGATCATCCCTCTATCGGTGCGCTGAAGCTGCTCGGCATTCCGTTCAAGTTCTCGGACACTGAGCCAAGCGTCCGAATGGCGCCGCCGACGCTCGGCCAGCACACTGACGAGGTGCTGAGAGAAATCGGCATGGACGCCGCCGCGATTGCGCAGTTGCGTCAGGAGAAAGTGGTGTAGGAGCGCCCGATGATCATCGGCTTCAGCCATGTCTCCATCGCGGTGCCTGACCTCGAAGCCGCCGCGAAGCAGCTTGAGGCGCGCTACGGCCTCAAGGCCGGGCCTGTGATGGTCAACGCCGAGCAGGGCGTCCGGCTTGCCTACGTCGAGGTCGGTGCCGCCCGCATCGAGCTGATGCAGCCGACGCGGCCGGACACGCCGGTCGGCAAGTTCCTCGAGCGCAATCCCAAGGGCGGCATCCACCATTTCTCGCTGGCGGTGGACGACATGAACGCCGCCACCCAATCGCTGCGCGAGAACGGCGTGCGGGTGCTCGGCGACGGCAGGCCGCAACTGAATGTCGCGGGCGAGCGCATCGCCTTCGTCCACCCAGCCGACTTTCTTGGTGCGCTGGTGGAGCTTGAGGAGCACAAGCCGCCGTCAAAGCCGCGTTAGCTGCAACTCCTGCCGCAGCAGCGCGAGCAGCTGCTGCCGCGCGGCGTCGGAATAATCCTTCGGCGGCACCGCGCCCCACACCGGCTTGGGCCAGGCGGGATCGCTGCGCGTGCGCGCAATGACATGAACGTGCAGCTGCGGCACCACGTTGCCGAGCGCCGCGACGTTGATCTTGTCGCAGCCGGTGATGGCCTTCAGCACACGGGAGGCCTGCGAAATCTCGCCCATCAATTGCGTCCGCTCGGCCTCCGGCAGGTCGACGATTTCGACGGTCGCCGGCCGCCGCGGCACCAGCAGCAGCCAGGGATAGTTCGCGTCGTCGATCAGCAGCACGCGGCTGAGCGGCAGGTCGCCCGCGGCGTGCGTGTCGCGTTCGAGCTGGGGATGCAGCGTCCAGCCCCGGGAGGCGGTGTCGGCGGTCATCGTAACGGTCTCAGATTGCAGGATTTTCCAGCTGCGAAAGAGCGAGGAAAGCTAGCACGCCGTAAGCCGTCGCGGCTTGCTTTCCGCTGCCGTTGGCCCGATATAGAAGCCGGGAGGTTGGCGGTGGACGAGCCACTCGCCAACCGGGTCAGGTCCGGAAGGAAGCAGCCCTAACGAGCACGGATCGGGTCGCTCGTCAGCCTCCCACCTACCAATGGCCTTTCGAGCAATCGCCGAGCCGCCACTCCGAGGTGCGAGCGCGGCGAGCCTCCAAGGGTGATGGCTCGGACCGTCATCCTGCGAGGCCCGGCTGCCATAGCGCGTCGAAGACGCGCGTGAACGCGCTTATGGCGGCCTCTCACCTCAGAACGACGGTCGAACCGCCGCCCCGATGAACGACACCGCCGCTCCGGAACCCACAGCCCAATCCGGCTTCGACCTCGGGCCGGAGCCGGGCGCGGGTGCGTCGTATCGCGTGCTGGCGCGGAAGTACCGGCCCTCGACCTTCGACGATCTGATCGGCCAGGACGCGATGGTGCGGACGATCTCGAATGCATTCGAGACCGGCCGCATCCCGCACGCCTGGATCCTCACCGGCGTGCGGGGCATCGGCAAGACCACGACCGCGCGCATCCTGTCGCGCGCGCTGAACTACGAACTCCCCGACGGCTCGATCGCCGGCCCCACCATCGCGATGCCCAAGCTCGGCCTGCATTGCCAGGCGATCATGGACAGCCGCCACGTCGACGTATTGGAGATGGACGCGGCGTCGCACCGCGGCATCGACGACATCCGCCAGATCACCGACGCTTCGCGATACTCGCCGGTCAGTGCGCGCTTCAAGGTCTACATCCTCGACGAAGTGCACATGTTGACCGATCAAGCGTTCAACGCCCTGCTCAAGACGCTCGAAGAGCCGCCGGCGCATGTGAAGTTCATCTTCGCCACCACCGAAATCCGCAAGGTTCCGGTCACGGTCCTGTCGCGCTGCCAGCGTTTCGATCTGCGCCGCATCGACGCCGCAGCGCTGGTCAAGCATCTCGGCGGCATCGCCGCCAAGGAAAGCATCGAGGCCGAGCCGGAGGCGCTTGCTTCCATCGCGCGGGCGGCGGAAGGCTCGGTGCGCGACGCGCTGTCGCTGTTCGACCAGGCCATCGCGCACGCTGCCGGACCGGTTCGCGCGCAAGACGTGCGCGACATGCTGGGCCTTGCCGACCGCGCCCGCGTCATCGACCTGTTCGAGGCGCTGATGAAGGGCGACGTCGCCTCGGCCCTCAAGGAGCTGCGCGAGCAATACGACATCGGCGCCGATCCGGCGGTGGTGCTGGCCGATCTCGCCGAGTTCACGCATTTCGTGACCCGCGTAAAGGTGGTGCCGTCGGTCGCCGATGACATTTCGCTGGGCGAGGCCGAGCGCAAGCGTGGGCGCGACTTTGCGACCCGCCTGTCGCATCGCGTGCTGTCGCGCACCTGGCAGATGCTGCTCAAGGGTGCGTCCGAGGTGCAGGCCGCCAACCGCCCGATTGCGGCGGCCGAGATGGTGCTGGTCCGCATCGCCTATGCCGCCGACCTGCCGACGCCCGATGAGGCGCTCCGCATGCTCGACGGCAATGGCGATGGCGCGCGGCCGCAAGGCAACGGCGGCGGCACGGCGTCACCGCCGGGGCCGGCTGCGAGCGCCGCCGCCGCGCCCCGCTTCGAAGCGCCGCGCGCCGCGCCGCGTGCGATGGCCGCTCCCGCTGCCCAGCCTTCAAGCGCGCCGGTCGCGCGCACCGCCGATGCGCCGGGGATCGCAATCGCAAGCTTCGAGCAACTGGTCGCGCTCGTGGGCGACAAGCGCGACCTCCAGGCCAAGACGGCGCTGGAGCGCGACGTCCGCCTGGTGCGCTTCGAGGACGGACGGCTGGAGATCGCGCTGGAGCCGAGCGCGTCCAAGGCCCTGGTCAACGACCTATCGCGCAAGCTGCAGCAATGGACCGGCCGGCGCTGGATGGTGGTGGTGTCGGGCGAGAAGGGCGCGCCGACGCTGAGGTCGCAGGCCGACGCGCGGCAGGCGGAGCTGGAAACCGGCGTGCGCGCCGATCCGCTGGTGCGCGAGGTGCTGGAACGCTTCCCCGGCGCGGAGATTGTCGGGGTGCGGAGCCCGCGAGATGCGGCGGCCGAAGCGCCGATGCCGCATCCGGAGGACATGCCCGCCGACGGCCTGCCGCCGGACGACGACGGGTTCGGCGACAACTGGGTGCGCGACGACGGCAACGACTGACGGGAACAAGCAGGAACAGGGTTCGATGGCGGACTTTATGGGCATGATGAAGCAGGCCGCGCAGCTCCAGGCCAAGATGCAGGAGATGCAGGCCGAGCTTGATCGCACCGAGGTCGAAGGCACGGCCGGCGGCGGCATGGTGAGCGTGACGCTCACCGCCAAGGGTGAGCTAAAGGGCGTCAAGTTCGACGAGTCGCTGATGAAGCCCGGCGAGAAGGAAATTCTGGAAGACCTGCTGGTCGCGGCCCATGCCGACGCGCGGCGCAAGGCGGAGGCCGTGATGCAGGACAAGATGAAGAGCCTCACCGGCGGGTTGCAATTGCCGCCGGGGATGAAGCTGCCGTTTTAGTGCGCCGGTTGCCTGCCGCACGCGCCGCGAATCGGCCAGACTGACTCCATGCCGCGATCCACAGCCGGACCCGAGATCGAGCGCCTGATCCAGTTGCTCGCGCGCCTGCCGGGCCTAGGTCCCCGTTCGGCGCGGCGCGCGGCGCTGCACCTGATCAAGAAGCGCGAGCCTTTGATGGCGCCGCTCACCGCCGCGCTGCAGGCGGCCATCGACAAGATCGAGGTCTGCAAAACCTGCGGCAACATCGACTCGCAGAACCCCTGCACGGTCTGCACCGATCCGCGCCGCGACCCGTCGGTGATCGTGACGGTGGCCGACGTCGCCGACCTCTGGGCGCTGGAGCGCGCCGCCGTGCTGAATGCGCGCTACCATGTGCTCGGCGGGACGCTGTCGCCGCTCGACGGCGTCGGACCGGACGACCTGACCATCGACTCGCTCGTCTCGCGCGCACACGATCCGGCGGTGACGGAAGTCATCCTTGCGCTCAACGCCACGGTCGACGGCCAGACCACGGCGCACTACATCACCGACCTGCTGCGCGACGCGAACGTGAGTGTGACGCGGCTCGCGCACGGCGTGCCGGTCGGCGGCGAGCTCGACTATCTCGACGAGGGCACGCTGTCGGCGGCGATCCGGAGCCGGACGCCGCTGTAGAATCTTGCCGCGAGTTCCGGCCGACGTTGCTGTGCCCTCTCCCCTTGAGGGAGAGGGCCGTCGCAGCAGCTCAGCATTAAGAATGGGTGAGGGGGCAGGACCGCTCGTAAGGCCGTACCCCTCACCCATTCGAATTTGCCGGAATGTTTGAGTGGCCCTCTCCCTCAAGGGGAGAGGGCGCATTAATGCGCGCCGCGTTCGGGGCGGCGCTCAATCGTCCGCTTTCACACCGGCCTTCGGCTCCAGCCCCTTGAAGTGCCCGCGCACCTGGAGCCACCACAAGAGCAGCATGCTGGGAATCGCCGCCGCCGCGCTGAACACGAAGAACAGAGCCCAGCCGGTTTCTTTTGCGAGGAAGCCCGACGTCGCCGACAGGTACGTCCGGCCGACCGCGGCGAGCGCGGTCAGCAGCGCGAACTGCGTCGCCGTGTGCAGCGGCGATTTGCAGAGCGACGACAGATAAGCAACGAAAATCACCGTGCCGATGGCGCCGGTGAAATTCTCGGCCGTGATCGACACCGCCAGCGCCCAGTGGTTCAGGCCCATATAGGCCTGCCAGGTGAACACCAGGTTCGACGACATTTGCAGGAACGCGCCGAGCCACAGGCAGGTCACGAGCGGGTAAGCGCGCGCGACGAAGCCGCCCGCGAAACCGCCGATCAAAGTGGCCGCGAGGCCCAGGCCCTTGACGATGTTGGCGTAGTCGGTGCGGGTGAAGCCCAGATCGATCACGAACGGCGCGGTCATGGTGCCCGCGAACGCGTCGCAGAACTTGTAGAGCACGACGAAGGCCAGAACGATCACGGCCATGTCGCGGGTGAGGAACTCCGAAAACGCGCCATAGGCCGCGACCGCGACGCGCTTGACCGGATTGTCCTTGGCGTGGGCGGCATGCTCGGCGGCGGCCTCCGCCGAGCGCGCCGGCTCGCGCGCCAGCAGCGTGGTCGCCATGCCGATCAGGACCAAGCCGGCCATCGCGGCATAGCCGAACGACCAGGCCGCGTCCTTGCCGGTTCCGAGCGCCTCGAAGCCGGAGACGATGTAGAGCGCGCCCGCGGTCGAGACCAGCATGCCGATTCGGTACGCGGCCACGTAGGACGCCATCCCGGCGGCCTGTTCCGTGGTGTCGAGGCTCTCGACGCGGAAGGCGTCGATCAGGATGTCCTGCGTCGCCGATGCGATGGCGACCAGCAGCGCCGCGCCCGCGACCACCGTCAGCGGCGAGAACTTCGGGTTGCTCGCGGCGAGGATGAGAATCGCCGCCATCAGCAGGACCTGCGACAGCATCAGCCAGCCGCGGCGGCGGCCGAGCAGCCGCGTCAGCACCGGCACGTCGAGCGCGTCGACCACAGGCGCCCACAGGAACTTGATGGTGTAAGGCGTGCCGACCAGCGCGAACAGGCCGATGGTGCCGAGATCGACGCCGACCTCGCGCATCCACACCAGCAGCGTCGAACCCGACAGCGCCAGCGGCAGGCCGGACGCGAAGCCCAGGAACAGGACGATGAGCACGCGCGGCTTGAGGTAGATCGCGAACGCCTCGCGCCAGGAGGGCGAGGCGGCGGTCGGCTCAGTGGTGACTGTCATTCGAGGAAACTCTTCAAGCTCTGGTGGGAACGCAGCCGCGACTGCGGTGCGCTCCCTCTCCCCGCTTGCGGGGAGAGGGTTGGGGTGAGGGGGTGTTTCCAAGAGCCTGAGCGCTCGGGCTATGGCAACGCCCCCTCACCCGACGCGCTTCGCGCGTCGACCTCTCCCCGCAAGCGGGGAGAGGTGAAGACCGCGACGTGCCGCGATTCAGCCTCATCGAAAATGCTCTCCAGGGATTTCAGCTCTTTGCGTCGGCTTCGTGGTGCATCGTTTCGACGTACTCGGCAAACCGTTCACTCTCCCGCCTCGATCTTCCGCAGCGGGATCGGCAACGCCTTGCCGCCGTCGTCCGCGTCACCCTCGAACTCAAGCTCTTCGATGCGGCCCGCGCGCTTTTCGATCCGCGTCGCGGAGGTGACGATGTTGTTGAGGTCGTCGCTCGCCTGCCCGAAGTGCGTCTGAAGCTTGCGCACGCGCTCGCCGAGCAGGCGCACGTCCTTCATCATCAGGCCGACCTCCTTCTGGATCTGGTCGGCGGCCTCGCGCATCTGCGTGTCCTTCTGGATCTGGCGGACCACCTGGATCGCCAGCATCAGCAACGTCGGCGACACCATCATCACCTGCGCGCGGTAGGCCTTCTGCACCACGTCGTCGAAATTGTCGTGCAGCTCGGCATAGACCGCCTCCGACGGCACGAACATCAGCGCCATGTCCTGGGTCTCGCCGGGGATCAGGTATTTGTCCGCGATGTCGTTGATGTGCTTCATCACGTCGGTGCGCACGCGCGCTGCCGCGGCTTTGCGCTCGTCGTCGCTGCGGCCGTCGCGCATGGCCGTGACGGCTTCGAGCGGAAACTTGGCGTCGATCACCAGCGGCGGCTGGTTCGGCAGCAGAATGGCGCAGTCCGGGCGCTTGCCGTTCGAGAGCGTGAACTGGAATTCGTACATGCCGGACGGCAGCCCGTCCTGGACGATCGCCTCCATGCGTCCCTGGCCGAAGGCGCCGCGGGTCTGCTTGTTGGCGAGCACGTCGCGCAGCGAAGTCATCTCGCCGGCAAGCTCGGTCAGGTTCTTCTGGGCGCTGTCGATGACGGCCAGCCGCTCGTTCAGCTTCTGCAGGTTCTCGGTGGTGTCCTTCTTGCCGGCATCGAGCGTGGTCTGGAGGTTCTGCGAGACCGAGTCGAGCCGGGTTTCGAGCGTGGTCTGAAGATTCTGTGACACCGAATCGAGCCGGGTGTTGATCGAGGTCTGGAACTGAATCTGGTGCTTTGCCAGCAACTCGCCCATTTGCTGGACGCGCGCGCCAAGTTCCACAATCCGCTGCTCGGCATCGGCCGATGCGGCGACATCGCCGTCGCCACGGCCCCGAGCGCGGGCGACGTAGATCGCCAGCGCGGCGATGGCGAGGCCGACGGCAAGGCCCAAGGCGACGAGAAGCGCGGTTTCCATCCGAGGCTTCTAGCGCGATTCTTGGGCGGAACGAAGGACGAACAATTGACCCGCAACAATCGACCCCTTACATCGCCGCCAAAGGTTCGAACCATGGCGCTGCGGGACATCATCATTTTGCCGGACAAGCGGCTGCGGCTGGTTTCCAAGCCGGTCGCCAAGGTAGACGCGTCCGTCCGCAAGCTGATCGAGGACATGTTCGAGACCATGTACGACGCGCCGGGGATCGGGCTTGCCGCCATCCAGGTCGGCGAGCCGAAGCGGATCGTCACCGTCGACCTCGCCAAGAAGGACGAGCCGCGGGAGCCGCAGGTGTTCATCAATCCCGAGGTGATCGCGCACTCCGAGGAGAAGAAGGTCCACGAGGAAGGCTGCCTGTCGATCCCCGAATACTACGAGGAGGTCGAGCGCCCGGCCGAGGTCACGGTCCGCTATCTCGACATCGAAGGCAAGCAACAGGAGATCGCGGCCAAGGGTCTGCTCGCGACCTGCCTCCAGCACGAGATCGACCATCTCAACGGCGTCTTGTTCATCGACCACATTTCCAAGCTCAAGCGCGACCGGGTCGTCAAGAAGTTCGCCAAGGCCGCGAAGCTCGCATCCGAGAAACGCGCAGCGGAATAGCCGCGGCGGAAAGGCGGGCGGACCGAATGTCGTTGCGCCTCGTTTTCATGGGCACGCCCGATTTCGCGGTGCCGACGCTGCGCGAGCTCGCCGCGCGCGGCCACGCGATCGCTGCCGTCTATACGCGCGCGCCGAAGCCCGCAGGCCGCCGCGGGCTGGAGCTGACGCCGTCGCCCGTGGAGCGCGAGGCGCGCCAGCTCGGATTCCCGGTGTTCACGCCGGCGTCGCTGCGTGGCGAGGACGTTCAGGCGCAATTCGCGGCGCACGCCGCCGATGCTGCGGTGGTGGTGGCCTACGGGCTGATCCTGCCGAAGCCGGTGCTCGATGCGCCCAGGCACGGCTGCTTCAACCTGCACGCCTCGCTGCTGCCGCGCTGGCGCGGCGCCGCGCCCATCAATCGCGCGATCATGGCGGGCGATGCCGAGACCGGCGTTGCGGTGATGAAGATGGAGGAGGGGCTCGACACCGGTCCGACGGCGGCGGTCGTGCGCGTGCCCATCATGCCCGACATGACCGCGGGCCAGTTGCACGATGCGCTGGCGCAGCTCGGTGCGCCGCTGATGGCCGATGCCATGGCCGCACTGGAGCGCGGCGAACTGCACATCACGCCGCAGCCGGCGGAGGGCGTCACCTATGCCGCCAAGATCGACAAGGCCGAGACGCGCATCGACTGGTCGAAGCCCTGGAAAGAGGTGCACGACCGCATTCGCGGCCTGTCGCCGTTTCCGGGCGCGTGGTGCGAGCTGCCGGGTGCGGGGCGGGTCAAGCTGCTTCGCTCGACGCAAGGCGAGGGCTCGGGCGCGCCGGGCACGGCGCTCGACGGCAACCTGACGATCGCGTGCGGTGCGGGCGCGGTCCGCATCGTCGAATTGCAGAAGGCCGGCGGACGTCCGATGCGCGCAGAGGAATTCCTGCGCGGCACGCCGGTCGCGCCCGGCTTCAGGCTCGCATGAGCCGAGCGGGATGCCGCAAGGAACGGGACGACGACGCGGGCGCGATCCGTGCCGTGCTCGAAGCGGCCTTCGGCGGGACGACCGAGGCCGATCTGGTCGAAGCGCTGCGCGCCGACGGCGACCTCGTTCTGGGTTGGGTCTACGAGGATGCCGCGGAAGTGCTCGGCTATGTGGCCTATTCTCGCGTCGAGGTGTTTCGCGATGCGCGCACTGCCGTTGCGGCTGTGGGGCTCGCGCCGCTGGCCGTGGTCCCCGACCTTCAAGGCGAGGGGATCGGGTCGTTTCTGGTGATCAGCAGTCTCGGGCTGCTCAAGCAGGAGAACGAAAGCCTCGTGTTCGTCCTCGGCGATCCGGCCTACTACAGTCGGTTCAATTTCGCGGTGGTAGACGGCTATGTGTCGCGCTACGCCGGTCCCTATTTCCAGGCGCTCAGGCTGTCGCCGGATGCGCCGGATGCGGGCCGCGTGAAATACGCCAAGGCCTTCGACAAGCTATGAGCCGCTCAGGCCGCGCGCCATCCGGCCCAGTGATGCCGCCGCGACTCGACGTATTCGGCGAGGTCGGCGTCGGTCACCCGCACCAGGTCGGTGTGTCCGAAGCCCTTGGAATAGTCGAGCACCGAGACGATCTCCGGCGTGATCCGCAGCATCGGAACCGCTTCGGGGTCGGGCGGCGGCATGACCTTGTACTCGGGGTAGCGGCGCAGCAGGATCGAAATCGCGTGGTCGCGCTCGCCCGGGTCCTCGACCAGCACCGCGCGGGCGGACATCGAGAGGCCCTTGATCTGAAGCGGTTGCGGATAGTCATTGCCCAACGCAATCGACAGGCGCGGGTCATGCGCGATGTTGGCGAACTTCTGGCTATCGCGCGCGATGAAGCAGTAGATGATGAGCCCGTCGTTGGCGTATCCGACGATGGTGGCCTGCGGCCATCCGTCCGGCCGGTTGGTCGCGATCGTCATGATCCGGTGCTGGTCGAGCAGCTCGACGATTTGTTTCTTGAACTCGCGCTTCATGGCGTGACCCTCTAGGTTGAAGCAAGTCTAGGGGCCCAAGCCGGCTCCGTTTTGAGGTGGATCAACCGTGCCGCGCTACAGGATCATCGTCGAATACGACGGCGCGCCGTTCGCCGGCTGGCAGGTGCAGGACAACGCGCCGACCGTGCAGGGCGCATTGATGGCGGCGGTCCGCGCGCTGAGCGGCGAGGCCGCGATGGTCCAGGGCGCGGGCCGCACTGACGCCGGCGTGCATGCGCTGGGGCAGGTCGCGCACTTTGACCTCTCGAAGGACTACGAAACCGACACGGTGCGCGATGCGCTCAACGCGCACTTGAGGCCGCATCCGGTTGCGGTCCTTTCCGCTGCGGTCGTGCCGCCGGACTTCGACGCGCGCCGCTCGGCGGTCCGGCGGCACTACCTTTACCGCATCGTCAACCGCCGTCCCGATCTCGCGCTCGAACGCGGGCGGGCCTGGCGCGTGCCGCGCCCGCTCGACCATGAGGCGATGCACGCCGCCGCCCAGCGCCTCGTCGGCAAGCACGACTTCACGACGTTCCGCTCCACCGAGTGCCAGGCCAAGTCGCCGGTGAAGACCCTCGATCGACTGGACGTATCGCGCTTCGGCGACGAGGTGCAGATCGCGGCGGACGCACGCTCCTTCCTGCACAACCAGGTGCGCTCCATGGTCGGCTCGCTGGTCATGGCCGGAGAGGGCAAGTGGAGCGCCGAAGATCTCGCCCGCGCGCTTGCAGCGCGCGACCGCGCGGCCTGCGGTCCCGTCGCGCCGCCGGAGGGGCTTTATCTCGTCCGAGTTGATTATTGATGGTAGAAGCGATGCCACGCCGTTCGGCCGGAGGCTCTATGATTTCCCGTAGGCAGTTCGTGATTTCGTCCTTGCTCGCAGGCGTTGCCGCGCCAGCCTTCGCGCAGGGCTTCCCGAGCGCGTTGATCCGCATCGTCGTGCCGGCCGCGCCCGGCGGCGGCACCGATATCCTGGCGCGCGCCATGAGCACGCAGCTTCAGACCGCGTGGGGACAGACGGTGATCGTGGAGAACCGCTCGGGTGCCGGCGGGCTGATTGGTACCCGTTCGGCCATTGTCGCGACGGCCGACGGTCACACGCTCCTGATGGCGGCGACCAGCGCCATCATGTCGCTCGCCATCAGCAAGGGCAGCAATCCGAATTTCGAGATCGCGGACGACCTCGCCGCGGTGACGCTGGTCTCCGCGCCGCCCTACATTCTCGTGGCGCATCCTTCGGTCCCGGCGAAGAACGCGGCCGAGCTGGTGGCCTATGCCAAGGCCAATCCCGGCAAGCTCACCTACGGCTCCTCCGGCGCGGGCGCGGCCTCGCATCTGTCGGGCGCGCTGTTCGCGCAGATGGCCGGCATCGACATGCTGCACGTGCCGTACCGCGGCATGGGGCCCGCGGTGCCCGACCTGCTCGGCGGGCGCATCCAGCTGCTGTTCGCGCCGGCGATCACGGTCACGCCGCATATCGCATCCGGCGCGCTGCGGATGATCGGCACCACTGGCGCCAGGCGCTCGTCGCTGTTCCCGGATTTCCCGACCGTCGCCGAGACCGGCCTTCCGGGCTACGATTCGCTCGGCTGGTTCGGACTGTTCGCGCCGTCCGCCGTGCCGCAGGCGACGACGGCGAAAATCGCTGCCGGCGTGCGCGCGGTGCTGCTGTCCGAGGATTTGAAGAAGCGGCTTGCGGAGCAGGGCGCCGAGCCCGCGCCGACGACGCCCGCGGAATTCAGGACGTTCGTCAACGCCGACATCCGCAAGTGGCTCGCTCTTGCCGCGAAGGCCGGCATCAAGCTCGGCGGCTGAGCCGTGCATCGCCGCGCCTCTCGCCCGCAATCGCACGCATGAACCGAAATGCTGGAGGACACATGATCTCACGCCGCAGCCTGCTTCGCGCATCCGCCGCCTTGGCCGCAGCCGGTGCTGCGCATCCCGCCCTCGCGCAAGCCGCCTTTCCCGCCGGTCAGGTCCGCATGATCGTGCCGTTCCCGCCGGGCGGGGGCACCGACCTGATCGGCCGCGTCCTGACCTCCGGGCTGCAGACGCTCTGGGGCCAGACGGTGCTGCAGGAGTACATGCCGGGCGCGTCGGGCCTGATCGGGGTACGCCGCGCGGCGACGTCGACGCCGGACGGCTACACGCTGCTCTTGTCCTCGACCGGCGGCATTCTCGCGCTGGCGAGCTCCAATCCCGACCCGGCCTACAAGGTCACGCAAGACCTCGCGCCGGTCACGCTGATGTCGGCGCCGCCCTATATGCTCTGCTGTCATCCCGACGTGCCGGTGAAGACCGCGGCGGAGCTGATTTCGTATGCCAAGGCCAACCCCGGCAAGCTCACCTTCGGCTCGTCCGGCACCGGCACCGCGACGCATATGTCGGGCGTGCTGTTCCAGCACATGGCCAAGGTCGAGTTCCTGCACGTGCCCTATCGCGGGCTGGGCCCCGCCACGACCGGAATCCTCGGCAATCAGGTCAATCTGATCTTCGCGCCTGTCACCATCGTGCCGCACGTCGCCAGCGGCAAGCTGCGCGCCATCGGCATGACGACCGCCAAACGCACGCCGCTGTTCCCGGACATCCCGACCGTCGCGGAGACCGGCCTGCCGGGCTACGAATCGCTCGGCTGGTTCGGCGTGTTCGCGCCGTCCAAGACTCCGGCGGCGATCGTCGAGAAGATCAGCGCCGATGCCGGCAAGGTGCTGCGCTCGGCGGAGGCGAAAAATGCGCTGAACAAGCAGGGCGCGGAGCCGGCGCCGAACAGCCCGCGGGAGTTCGGCACGTTCGTCGAAGCCGAGGTCAGGAAGTGGCTGGAGCTTGCGAAGATCGCAGGCGTGAAGCTCGGCGGATGATCAGGCGAAATATTTTTCCAGAATCCGCCGATACACCCTTGTCAGTGCGTGCAGGTCGTCGACCGGCACGCGCTCGTCGGTGGCGTGCATGGTCGTGCCGACCAGCCCGAATTCCACCACCGGGCAATAGTCCTTGATGAAGCGCGCATCGGACGTCCCGCCCGAAGTCGAGAGCTCGGGTGTGCGGCCGGTCACGTCGGCGACCGCCTTGACCACTACTTCGGTGAACGGGCTCGGCTCGGTGTAGAACACGTCGGCGTTCGACGGCTCCCAGTCGATGCGCCACTTCACCTTGCCGCCGACCGCGGCCTTGGCCGCGCGCAGTTCGACCAGGGCTTTCAGCGATCCATAGCTGTGGCAGTCGTTAAAGCGGATGTTGAACCGCGCCCGAGCTTCGCCGGGAATGAGATTGACCGTCGGGTTGCCGATGTCGATCGAGGTAAACTCCAGGTTCGACGGGTCGAACTTGTGGCTGCCCTTGTCAAGCGGCTCGTCCATCAGCGCAGTCATTATCTTGACCAGCCCGCGCACCGGGTTGTCCGCGCGGTGCGGATAGGCGACGTGGCCCTGCTTGCCGGTGACGACGAGCACGCCGTTCTGCGAACCGCGGCGTCCGAGCTTGATGGTGTCGCCGAGCTCGGCGACGTTGCCGGGCTCGCCCAGCACGCAATGGTCGAACTTTTCGCCGCGCTCGGCCGCCCACTTCAGCAGCTTTGGGCTGCCGTTGATGGCGACGCCCTCTTCGTCGCCGGTGATCAGGAACGAAATCGAGCCCTTGCCGTCCTTGCGCGGCTTGCCGCCGTTGGCCGCAAGATGCGCGAGCGTGGCGGCGAGCTTGCACGCGATCGCGCCCTTCATGTCGACCGCGCCGCGGCCGTAGAGCACGCCGTTGTCGATGTCTGCCGCAAACGGCCCATGCGACCAGGCCTTGGGATCGCCAGGCGGTACGACGTCGGTGTGGCCGGCGAACATTAGGTGCGGACCGGACACGCCGATACGCGCGTAAAGGTTCTCGACGTCGGCCGTCCCCGGCTCCGAGAACGTCATGCGGTGGACGGCAAAGCCCGCGCCTTCCAGCAACGATTGCAGGAACGTCAGCGCGCCGCCTTCGGCCGGCGTCACCGACGGGCAGCGCAGGAGATCGCGGGCGATGGCGACGGGATCGGCGGGGGATGCGGTCATGAATTGGCTGTAGCGGTGTGTCCGCCGGCTGGTCAATGGCGACGTCTAATGCTGCGCCGGCTTCGGCGCCACCGGATCGGGGCCATAGGGGTTGGCTTCGATCGAGCCGCGCAGCGCGCCGAGTTCGACGATGGACCAGATCAGAATGACGAAGCCTGCGATCGAAAGGGCGCTCGCGACCGTGCCGCCATCCAGCAGGCTTGCCGCCGAAAATGCCAGCAACGGGCCGAGATAGAACAGCAGCAGCCACCAGCTCGACTTGTTGCGGTCGTGCAGGCGCTTGATGCCGACGCCGATGCTGGAGATCAGGCAGGGCACGTACAACAGAAGCGCAACCACGATCATCGCCGTATAGGACGGCACGAAGTAATCGATGACGAAGACGATCGCTGCGGCGATGAAATAGATCAGGACCGCCAGCCAATACTGCGCCCGGCCGATGCGGCCCTGAAAGCTGAACAGCAGTTGAATCGGGTCCATCGCCGACCCCCGTAAATGACGGAGGCCGCGAATCTATCCCGTGCGGCGGACCCGATAAAGGGCCGCCGCCACGCCGGACCGGCGTTCAGGCGGCTTGGTTAAGCGGATCGGGCCCGTATTGGTTCTGCCCCGCCGTGCCGCGCAAGCAGCCAAGCTCGATGAAGCCCCAAAGGCTGATCGCAAAGCTGACAAGCGACAGCACCATGCTGCCCGACGTCACGTCCTCTTCGAGCTGATAGTTGATCCAGGCGCCCGCGGCGCCCAGAACCATCGGTACGCCGACGAACAGCGCGATCCACCAGCCCGACTTGTCTCGGTCGTGCAGCCGTTTAATGCCGACCATGACGCCCGACACCAGCATCCCGATGTAGCCCGCGGCCGCCGCGATCCAGCCCAGAATCGGGATGAACAGCAGCATCACGATCACGACCGAAATGACGATATAGGCGAGAACGGCAAGCCAGAACTTGCCGCGATTGATACGGCCTTCGTAGGTAAACAGCAGATTGAAAATGTTCATTTTTCAGTCCCCATCGGCAAACAGAGTAGATTTTATCGCGCCCGGCGACTGTGAGAAAGGCCACAGTGCAGGCGCTTCCGTCCGGACGAAACGGCGGGATCGCGCAAAGCGCAAGGCTCAGTCGCGCAGCAGTTCGTTGATGCTGGTCTTGGAGCGGGTCTTCTCGTCGACGCGCTTGACGATCACGGCGCAGTAGAGGTTCGGGCCGGGCTGACCGTTCGGCAGCGGCTTGCCCGGCAGCGTCCCAGACACGACCACGGAATAGGGCGGCACCTCGCCGCGCATGGTCTGGCCGGTATCGCGGTCGACGATGGTCGTGGATGCGCCGAGATAGACGCCCATGGCCAGCACCGAGCCTTCGCGCACGACCACGCCCTCGGCCACTTCCGCGCGCGCGCCGATGAAGCAATTGTCCTCGACGATCACCGGCCCCGCCTGCAGCGGCTCCAGCACGCCGCCGATGCCCGCGCCGCCGGAGATGTGGCAGTTCTTGCCGATCTGTGCGCAGGAGCCGACGGTCGCCCAGGTGTCGACCATGGTGCCGGAATCCACATAGGCGCCGAGGTTGACGAACGACGGCATCAGAATGACGTTCGGCGCGATATAGGCCGACTTGCGCACGACGCTGCCCGGCACCGCGCGGAAGCCCGCCGCCTTGAAGCGTTCGCCGTCCCAGCCTTCGAACTTGGTCGGCACCTTGTCCCACCACGTCGAGCCGTTTGCCGCGCCCTCCATCGGGCCGTTGTCGGCGAGCCGGAACGACATCAGGACGGCCTTCTTCAACCACTGGTTCACGGTCCAAGCGCCGTTGCCGCCGCGCTCGGCGACGCGCGCCTTGCCGCTGTCGAGCAGGTCGAGCGCGGTTTCCACCGCCTCGCGCACCGGCCCTTTGGTCGCGGGCGTGATCTCATTGCGCTTCTCGAAGGCGTCGTCGATGGTCTTTGCAAGGTCGGACTGGGACATTCGGCTCCCCGGGCTGTGCAATGCTGTGTTGCAAGCCGGGGGCGGCGGTGTCAACGGGGCCCGGAGCGGCCGAGAGCGCCCCGTTCATCGGGCTTGGCGTAGCCGCCGACAGGAAGCTTCATCCCGGCGCCTGACCGAGCGTGGCCGGATCAACGCCCCGCAATCACGCGGTTGAGGAACGCCGTCAGGTCGTCGGTGACGTGGTGCACATGCGGGGCCTCGCGCCCCTCCAGCTCCCAGCCCTCGCGGAACACCTCGCGCGTGGCCGGCGGCACCACCAGCACCGTGGTCATGCCGAGTGTGTGCGGCACTTCGAGGTTGCGGGCGAGGTCCTCGAACATGGCCGCGCGCCTGGGCTCGACGCCGTGCTTGTGCAGGAAGCGGTCGTAGACCTGCGGCAGCGGCTTCGGATCGAGATCGGCCGCGGCGATGTCGAACACGTCCTCGAAGCAATGGTCGATCTCGAGCCGCCGCATCACCGCTTCGGCGTGCTTGCGGGTGCCGTTGGTCAGGATCAGCTTGCGCCCCGGCAGGCGCTCGATCGCCGCGCCAAGCTCGGGGTTCGGCAGCAGCGGCGAATGGTCGATGGCGTGGACGTGTTCCAGAAAGTCGTCCGGGCTCATGCCGTGCTCGGCCATCAGCCCGCGCATCGAGGTGCCGTAGCGCTTGTAGTAGTCCTTCTGGACGCGGAACGCCTCGTCCTTCGGGATCTTCAGGAAATTCGAGATGAACTCCTTGATCTTGTCGTCGATCTGTTGCCAGAGGTTCAGGTCGTGCGGGTAGAGCGTGTTGTCGAGATCGAACACCCAGTTCTGGACATCCTGAAAACCGGGCCGGGAATTGGCGGGTAGGGGTTCGGCTTGCGCGCTCATGGCACGACGCATGTGCCCCGTCGCGGCGTTTCCCGCAAGGGTGCTGCTGGAAAACTATTTGAACCGGATGGTCGTTCCGGCGCGGCCGTCGAGCTCCACGCTGGCGAATCCGGCCGCATTCAGCCCGTGGCCCGCGCAGTCGCGGTGATCGTTCAGCTCGAACTTGACGTTGCGCGTGCAGAGCACGGTTTCGCCGCCCCATGCCAGCGGACGGTCGCCCTGCCGGATCGCCGAGCCCGCGGCATTGACCGCCTCGGCGAAGCTGTAGATCCGGCGCGGCTTGCCCGTGAGGTCGGGCCGCAGGCACCGTCCGGGGGCGACGCGATACCAGCCGCGGGTGGTGACCGCACCCTTATCCTCGATCCCGAGCGCCGCCATCACCGGGTGTACGGTGTCGTTGCACCAGGTGAGACCCGCGCCGCCCGGCCGCTGCGCCGCCGCGATCAGCACGTCGAAGAAGTCCGAGCGGCCCGCGGCGGTGTTCTCCAGCCGGTTGTCGGCGATGAATTGCGCGATGGCGGTGTCGGTCTTGGCGCCCCGGATGCCGTCGATCGGCGTCGCGTCGTAGCCTACGATCGTCAGCAGCCGCTGGATCGCGGCGTCGCGCGCCTGCTCGTCGGTGTATTCGGCCTCCTCGGCGAGATACGCGACCAGGCCTTTCTCGGTGACGCTCGGACGGATCGCGGTGAAGCGGGCTTGCGTCTGGCCCCGGCCGCAACGCCCGGCGTCGGCGATCACAAAGCTGTCGGCGGCGACGCAGAAATTAGCGTGGCCGCGCTGCGGCAGCGGCGAGCCGCCGTAGACCGCCAGCGCGCGGGCATGCAGATAGAGCGTTTCGCCCGGCGGATTGCCTTGCAGCACGGTCCGGCACTGGCCGGGGTCGATGCGGAACCAGCCGCGGGTTGCGGCTGCGCCCTTGTCCTCGATGGCGATGGCCGCCTCGATGACAAAGCTCATGCGCGAGCAGATTTGCAGGTCGGCGCGGGCGGGCAGGGCGAACGTGACTGCCGCCGCCAAAAGCGCCGGTGTCAGGAGCGCAAGTCTGGTCCAGCGAATCGTCATGCGAATCCGCGGCGACATTTACCACGGAAGTGTTCTTTTTGAGCATGATCTTGTCCGAAAACCGGTGCCCACTTTTCGGGATCATGCTCTAAAGTCTCACCGCAACAGGAGCCCCCTTCATGTCCGCCATCACGCTCGCCCAGGCCAATCGCATTCTCGACGCCATCGTCAAACGCGCCGCCGAGCTTCAGACCCGGCCGATCAGCGCGGTGGTGGTGGAGCCCGGCTGCGTGGTCAAAGCGTTCCAGAAGGAGGACGGCGCCTCGATGGTCCGGTTCGAGATGGCCTATGGCAAAGCCTATGCGTCGCTGGCGCTCGGCCGCGATTCGAGCCTGGTCAAAATCCGAAGCCAGGAGAAGCCGGACTTTGTGCGCTATCTGGTTACGGCGAGCGATGACAAGCTGTTCGCCGAAGGCGGCGGCAAGCTCATCCGCGACGACAAGGGCGACGTGGTCGGTGCGGTCGGCGTGACCGGCGACACCGAGGAACGCGACGAGGAACTGGCGATCCACGGCATTCGCGCCGCGGGCCTGAAGATCGACACCGACTTCGAGGGCCAGGGCCGGCAGTTCATCATCCGCCGCACCGCCGGTTCGGACGGGCGGTGAAATTAAGCGCGACCGGCGCTCAATCCGCGCTGAGACCGGCGGCCCGGATCGGCTTGCCCCACTTTTCGATCTCGGCGGGGATGAACTTTGCGGCAAACTCGGGCGTCCGCTCCTGCGGCGCGGCCGGCGCAAGGCCGAGGCCTTGCAGGCGCGTGCGCACCGCCGGCGTTTCAAGCGCGTCGTGCAGCGCCTGGCTGAAGCGCTTGACGATCGGGGCCGGCGTTCCTTTCGGGAAGAAAAATCCGGTCCAGCTGGTCATCGTCGCATCCGGCAGCCCCTGCTCGGCCGCGGTGGCGAGATCGGGCAGCACGGGCGTGCGCGCCGGCCCGAGGTTGACGACCGCCTTGACGTTGCCGCCGCGGACTTGCGCCAGCGCCGTCGATATCGGCTCGCAAATATAATCGATCCGTCCCGCCATCAGGTCTTGGATCGCCATGGCGGTCCCGCGATAGGGGATGTGCGTGATGCTGGCGCCGATCGCGGCGTTGAGAATCAGGCAGGCGACATGCGTGCTCGAACCCGCCCCCGCCGAGGCGTACTGCATCTTCGCGCCGTTGGCCTTTGCATAGGCGACGAATTCCGGCAGCGTGTTCGCCGGAAAATCCTTGCGTGCGATCAATATAAAGAACGAATGCGCCGCGATTCCTGCGGCGGTGAAGTCGGTCGCGGAATTGTAGAGCGGCTTCTTGTAGAGCGACTGGTTGATCGCGTGCGTGCCGGCGCTGCCCATCATGAACGTGTATCCGTCGGGCGCGGCCTTTGCGACGCGCGCGCCGCCGATCATGCCGCCGCTGCCGCCGACGTTCTCGACCACGATCTGCTGGCCGAGCGTCTCCGCAAGACGCGGCGTGATCGAGCGCGCCGTGGTGTCGACGCCGCCGCCGGCGGCGAACGGCACGATCATCGTGAGCGGCCGGGTGGGCCAGTCCTGGGCGAATGCGCTGCCGGACATCACGGCCGCGGCGGCGACAACGCCCCATGCCAACGCTCGCCGCATGGCTTCCTCCCCGTTTGGCTCGCTCTTTTGGTCCGGAACTTGTTGCCGGGATGCTACTTGCCCTTCCAGGCAATCTCCAGCACCAGCTTGCGCAGCACCGCGCCGGGAAACACCTGGTAGGTTTCCGCCGGGATCATGAACGAGCCGGGCCCGCCGATGACGTTGTCGAAATAATAGCGGTCGAGATAGGGCTCGAGCTCCAGGATCGGCAGGCCGTTGACGACGACGCCCTGGCGCACCGCGTCGTCGCGCGCCTCCGTGACCGTGCGTCCGCGGTTGTTGACGCCGTCGCCGGAAATGTCGACGACGCGCTTCAGCCCCTTGAACGGCGCCGATTGGAACAGCCGCATCGAGAAGTCGATCGCGCCGCTGATCGAGGTGCCGCCCGAAAACAGTTCGCGCGGCGCCTTGTCGATGGCGTCGGCGAAGGCGTCGAGGGTCGCCGCGTCCTTCAGCAGCGTCCACGGCACGGCGCGCACCTGCAAGTGCGGGCCGGTCCATTGGAACATCGTCGCCGCGATCGATTGCGTCATGCCCGAGCGGATCGCGTTCAGGACCTGCGGATTGCGGAACGCCGCGACGTAGCCTTTCTTCTGCAGCTCGAAGCGCGAGTGGCTGACGCTGCCCGACGTGTCGACCGCCAGCACCAGCAGCAGGTCGGTCGTGGGCTGCGCGCGCGGGCATGCCGAGCGCAAGCAGGATGGCGGCGATGGCGACGAGCATTCGCATGGCGTGGCGCTGCGCACTCCGGCCGTCCGGGAAGCTTAGCGCCGAAGCTGGAACGCCACCAGCGCTCCGAGCATGATCGCGCCGCCGAGTGCCTGCAGCGGCGTGACGACTTCGCCGAGCAGCGGCGCGGCGAGAACCGTGGCGAGCAGCGGCTCCAGGTTCATGATCAGCGCGGTCCGGAACGGCCCGATGCGGTGCGTCGACATGAACAGGGTCAGCACCGCAATCGTCGCCAGCGCGCCGACCAGGATCATGGCGAACCAGCCGTAGCCGGTCTGGGGCCCCTGCCAGTGCCAGGTCGCGAGCGCGATCGCGCCGAAGATCGCGGTCGACGACACCAGCGAATACCAGGTGATCAGCCGCGCATCGACGCCCTGAAGCAGCGCGCGGGTCATCAGCAGTGTCCCCGTCCGGCAGGCTGCCGCTCCCACGGCGAACGCGATGCCGCCGAGCGCCAGCGGACCGGGCTGCGCCCCCACAATGAGCGCCAGCCCGAGGAACGCCACCGCGGCGGCGGTCATGCCGCGCCACGTCACCTTGTCGATGCCGAGGATCGCCCCGGCGATGCCGGTGAACAGCGGATAGACAAAGTAGCTGAGCACCGCGACCGGCACCTGCGTCAGTTCGATGGCCTTGAACAGGCCGTAGACCACGCCCGCGAACAGCACGCCGATCAGCAGCGCCATGTTGCGCTGATGCGCCGTCATCGGCACCGGTGGCGGGATCAGCCGCAGCCACGCGTAGATCACCACGCCGCTGAACAGGCCGCGGAACAGCGACAGCGTCAGCACGTCGCCGCCGTCGAGCAGCACGATCTTGCTGTACACGTCGCCGACGCCGAACGACACCGCGGCCGCTATGCCGGGCCAAAGGTCCGTAACGCGGCTCGTTGCGGGAGATGGCTGCTGCGTGCTCACGGCGCGGTCCTACACCCGTTCGTCCAGCACGCGGTCGCTCGCGCCGATCCGCGCCGAGCCGTTCTGCATCAGCTCGCCGCGCGCCGCCTCCATGTCATGCGGCGTGCGCACCGACTGCTCGTCGTGCAGCCACTGGCCCGAGAAGCTGTAGACGAAGGCGCAGCGCGGATAGCGAAGTCTGGAATAGCGCATCAGCCGGTCTTCGATCGGACCTTCGCCGCCGAGCGTTTCGCGGACCAGAACGTAAGCGTCCTCGGCCGCCATCGCCGCGCCCTGCGTCAGATGCGGCGCGACCACGTGGGCGGCGTCGCCGCCGATGGCGACTCGCCCGCGGAACCACGGCCACGGCAGCAGCATCGGCTCGATCGGACTGTAGACGATGTCGGACTCGCTGTTGAGCGAGGCAGCGATGTCTGCGACGAAGCCGCCGAACTGCTTAAGCCGCTCCCGGAACAGGCTGGCGCGGTCCTGGCCGTCGAAGTTCGCATCCGGCGCCTCTGGCCGGATGTGGAACAGGTACATGACGTTGTTCGACAGCGGCATCGCGCCGGTCTTGCAGCCGACGCCCTGCATGAACTCCATCCGGCGCACCTCGTCCGGCCGCGCCGCCTGCACGCGCCACGCGCCGTAGCCGGAGTAGCGCGGCGCGAACGCGGTGCCGACAAGATGCAGCCGGGTGGTGGAGCGGATGCCGTCGAAGCCAGCGACAAGATCGAACGCGTCGCGCATGCCGTTCGAGAACGCCACGTCCACGCGGTCGCCATCGTCGTGAAACGCGTCGGCGGTGACGCCGAGCCTGATGTCCGCGCCGGCGCGCTGCGCCGCGCCCAGCAAAATCTCATGCAGCTCCAGCCGCGACAGCGCGCAGAACGGCGGCACCCGTTCGTCGCCCATCAGGAATTTGTGGTCGACGATGAGCCGCCGCTGCGCATCGAGGATGAACATGCGGTCGTAGCTGAAGCCGGTCGCAAGGATCTCGTCCAGCACGCCGAGTTTGTCGTAGATGCGCAGCGCGTTGGCGGGCTGGCCCAGGCCAATGCCGGGAATGTCGAACGCCGGGCGGCGTTCGATCAGGACCGTCTCGACGCCGCGCCGCGCAAAGAACGCCGCGGCGGTCAGCCCGCCGACGCCGCCACCGATCACCAGAACGCGCCGAATGTCTGGCATGGCTACCTGTTCCGCTGTGTCAGGCCAGGGCGTGTCATTCTCGGCTCGTGTCCCGGATGCGGTGCAGCGCGGAGCGGTGCACCGCTGATCCGGGACCCCGGTTGCCTGCTTGAGTCCAGAAAGCGGGGTCCCGGGTCTGCAGCGCACCGCTCCACTTTGTTCCGCGCTGCGCTGCGCCCGGGACACAGGCGGCCAATCGCGGAGATCGTGAATAGGTAGTTCACCGGGGCTACCGGTGAATCAGCGTGCCCACGCCGTGTTCGGTGAACAGCTCGAGCAGCACGGCGTGCGGCGCCTTGCCGTCGAGGATGACCACGCCCTCGACGCCGCGCTCCAGCGCATAGAGGCAGGTCTCGACCTTGGGGATCATACCGCCGGTGATGGTGCCGTCGGCGATCAGGCGGCGCACGTCGGCGGCCGACATCTCGTCGATCAGCTTCTTGTTCTTGTCGAGCACGCCCGGCACGTCGGTCAGCAACAGGAAGCGCTTGGCCTTGAGCGCGCCGGCAATGGCCCCGGCAAAGGTGTCGGCGTTGACGTTGTAGCTGCCGCCGCCCTCGGCTGCGCAGACCGGCGCCAGCACCGGGATCAGCTCCTTGCCGAGGATCGTATCGAGCACCGTGGTGTCGACCTTGTCCGGCTCGCCGACGAAACCCAAGTCCACCACCTTTTCGATGTTGGAACCGGGATCGACGACTTTGCGGGTGGCCTTCTTCGCCATCACCATGTTGCCGTCCTTGCCGCAAAGCCCGATGGCCTTGCCGCCGGCGGCGTTGATGAAGCCGACGATCTGCTTGTTGATCGAGCCGGCCAGCACCATCTCGACGATTTCCAGCGTCTTCTCGTCGGTGACGCGCAAGCCCCCCGCGAACTGCGACTGCACCCCGGCGCGCTTGAGCATGGCCTCGATCTGCGGCCCGCCGCCGTGCACCACCACCGGGTTGATCGCGGTCTGCTCCAGCAGCACGATGTCGCGCGCGAACGAGCGCGCCACCTCCTCGTTGCCCATGGCGTGGCCGCCGTACTTGATGACGATGGTTTCCTCGTCGTAGCGCTGCATGTACGGCAGCGCCTCGGAAAGGATGCGGGCGGCCTCCTGCGGCGTGGTCTTGCTGGCTTCGGTCATCGCTTGCGGTTCCGGCTGCTCGTCTGGCCGGACCGTTTCTACCCGACTGCGGCGCGGGCCGCGAGGGTCATCTCAGGCGCCGCGCTCCCGCTTCAGCCGCGCGATGGCGGCGCGCAGTTCGGGAATGCCGGAGCCGTCGCGCGTCGAGGTGGCGATGACCCGCGGGAACGCCGCCGGGCGTTCTTTCAGCGCGGTCTCGATTTCCGCGATCCGCTCCGCAAGCTCCGAGGCCTTCACCTGGTCGGCCTTGGTCAGCACGATCTGGTGGCTGACTGCGGATTCGCCCAGCAGGTCGAGCGCTGGAGCGTCGGCGTCCTTGAGCCCGTGCCGCGCGTCGATCAGCACATAGACGCGCGCCAGGTTCGCCCGCCCGCGCAGGTAGTCCTGCACCAGCTTGGTCCAGGCCTTGACCTTGTCCTTGGGTGCCGCGGCGTAGCCGTAGCCCGGCATGTCGACCAGCGTCAGCACCGCGTCGCCCGAAAAGAAGATCAGCTCCTGGGTGCGGCCGGGGGTGTGCGAGGTGCGCGCCAGCGCGTGGCGCTTGGTCAGTGCGTTGATCAGGCTCGACTTGCCCACGTTCGAGCGCCCGGCGAAGGCGATCTCGAGCCCGCGCATCTTCGGCAGCGATTCCAGCGAGCTGGCCGCGGTCGAAAACTGCCACTCCTGCGAGAACAGGAGCCGGCCGGCTTCGATTTCGCCGTGCGAGAATTCGGATGCGGGGGGCATGAGTAATAAGCTAGGCTTGGCGCCTCGCTTTGTCACCCACGAGAAGGTGCGACTTCCATGCCCGTTTCCATGTACACCGTTTCCATTCCCGTCTTCATGCAGCATCTGAACGGCCTGTCGGGCGTGCTCGACAAGGCGCAGGCCTGGGCCGCGGCCCGCAAGGTCAACGAGGCCGATCTCCTGAACATGCGGCTCTCTCCCGACATGTTCGCGCTGGTGCGTCAGGTGCGCGCCGCGACCGATCACGCCTCGAACACGGCGGCGCGGCTCTCCGGCAAGGAGCCGCCGAAGTTCGCCAACGACGAGACCACGATCGCGCAGCTCAAGGACCGCATCGGCAAGACCATCGAGTTCCTCAAGAGCGTGAAGCAGAGCGAGATCGACGGCACCGAGGGCAAGGAGATCAAGATCACCTTCCCGAACGGCAACGTGCGCGAATTCACCGGCCAGAGCCTCCTGCTCGGCAACGCGCTGCCGAACTTCTATTTCCACGCGACGACGGCCTACGACATCCTGCGCCAGATCGGCGTCGAGATCGGCAAGCGGGATTTCATGGGCAGCCCGCCGGCGTGAGTTAGGCTGTGTCCCGGACGCGGTGCAGCGTGAGCGTTGGCGAACGATGCACCGCTGATCCGGGACCCCGGTTGCGGAAACCGACCGCTCACACCTCGTCCAGCGCGGCGCAGCCCAGCGTCTCGCGGTGGCGCTCCTCGATCAAAGCTTCGATCTTCCGCGCGAGCGAGCGGCGGAGTTCGTCCATGTCGAGGGACTGGCAATCGCAGGCGGGGGCAACGACGGCGTCCTGGTGCTGGCGCAACTGCCCGTTCAACTGGCTCAACGTCCGCGTCAGCGCCGTGAGCGCGCGTGCGGCGCGCTCCATCTCGCGCGGATGCGCGGGACCGGCCGCGAGCGTTGCAAGGTTGGCCTCGATCGCGGGCAGCACGCGCGCCACCGCGCTTCGCAGCCGCGGCACGATCGCGCGGTCGTCCGGCGTGGCAAAGCCGTACGGCGGACCGCCGCCATCCGGCCCGGGCATGAAGCGTTCCGGCCCGGTGCCGTAGGGCGGAATGTCGGCGTCCAATACGATAGCGTCGCTGGTCCGCTCCGCCCGTGGCGGCGCCGGAACGGCGGGCATCGGCGGCGCGGGCGGCGGGCCGTCCTCCGGGACCGGCAGGCGCCGCCGCGTCCAGTTCCAGCGCCGCATGCGGTCGCGCAGCGTGCCGGTCGAGATGCCGTGCCCGGCGCAGATGTCGGCGACCGGCCGTTCGGTGTGTTCGTAGTCTTGGCGGATTTGCGCCCAGGCTTCGGCGCTGAGTTCCGGGGGCATGGCTGTCCTCGTGACGGTGCTGCACGCAGGCGCGGCGGTGCGCGCGGCCTGTGGAGGCGGGCGCGCATCGGTTCGCTGCGGATGGAAGGGTGGGAGATTGCGCGTTTGCTAGCGGAGCAGCGTCACGCTGTCAAGGAATATTTTCCGCCCGGTTTCCCGGCTCACCCCGCCTTGCGAAGCCGGACCAGTTCGCCCTTGAACTCCGACGTCAGCGCCTCCGCCTCCTCGGCGGGCAGCGAGGCTGCGAGTTCCGGGAACAGCTTCGCCCAGCTTTCGGTTTCGCCCTCGCTCCACGGCATGATCTCGGCCTCGCGGGCGATGCGCAGCAGCCGCGCCAGGCTCTTGCGGATATAGGCGAGGTCGGGCGGGCGCTTCTCCGGTTCGGGGCGTTCGGGGCGGAACAGCGGGAGTTGACTCATGCGCGCGACCATAGGCGGTTCGCGCACGGTCTTCACCCGCCCGCCAGCGCCGCGCTGCGTCGGCCCGGCTCGTTCTCCACAAGATTTCGCTCGTCGGGCGTGAGCGCGTAAAGCGCGTAGAGAATGCCGTTCAACGCCCGCTCGTCGGCCTCGATCGCCGCAACCGCGTCTGCCAGGGCGCCGACGCGCTCGACGAACTGCGCCGCGGCGGGCGCGTCGGACGGCGCGGGCGGGGTCCGCAGGTCCTTGGCGAACTGCTTGGCGTCGCGCGCTGGGCCGCTGAGCAGCAGCCAGCGCCAGTAGGCTTCGGCGAGAGCGCCGGCCACGTCGTCGAGATAGATTTTGCCCAGCACGGCCGCGCCGCTCACATAGAGCCGCAGTTCGCCGCGCTCGAAGCGCGCCTCGCGCCGGCCGCCGCGGCCGAGCGCGGCCTGCAGCGCCTCGGTGCGCGCGTCCTCCATCTCTTCGAGGCGGCCGTCCGCCCATTTGCGGCGCTCCGAAGTGTGGGTCAGGCCCTTGGGCGCCTGCCGGGTCATCTCCGGCAGGTCCGGCAGGTCGGGCCAGAGCCAGCGCGCCGGATGGCGCGCCCGCGCCAGCACGGAAAGCCGGTCGGCGGCCTGCTGCAGGAGGTCGCGGCGCTCCGTCCAGCGCTGCTGAAGCTGCCGCGCACGGGCGGCAACGTCGGCGCGCTGCGGCGGCGAGGCGTTCGGAACGGGCAAGGGCGCGATAAATTGCTTGTTGGCCGAGCGGTAGTCGTTTTGGAACGGCTTTGAAATGATGCGGAATACGAAGTCGCATGCTGGCGCATTCAACACCGCCAACAAGAAAGTTGGTTCTGTTTCTTTCGCAGGCAGAATCCCGCCGACATCGACATTGTCCAGACCAAACCGACCCTCCATGTCCAAGCTGCATTTTATGTGCTGGACGAGACGTGGGACGATCAACTTTGAAATGTCTTGCTTGTCGATGCTCTGATTTCGCCCGAAGCGATACCAAGTGTCGTCATTGAAGGCGCTCGACTCGCGCTTGCGAAGCTCCTGCTCCCATCGCTGCAGATGCGCCCAGGCGCGTGGGAAACGCCGTTCCATATCGCCCGCCGGGATCAGGCGCATGGCGCCGCGCGCGTCGCGCTCGTAGGGGAACAGAAGATAGGTGTCCGTCTTCGGCTCCTCGTAACGCTTGGCTTCGGGACCGGAGACCAGCGGCTTCATGATCGCGTCTTCGATCTCGACCTCGTAGGACACCGCACCCTTGCCCTTCGGCGTGCCCTTGTAGCGGCCGCTCCCCAGCCGTTCGAGGTGATAGATGTGGTCGGCGCTGGTGATCAGGCCTTGATAAATCGCTGTCGTGAGCGATGGATGGTCTAAGCGCTGGCAATCGCGCGAAAGCCGTTCGATCAGCGCCCGCTCCCGGCCAGTGGCCATCAGCCATTCGCCGGTCTCCGGGATGCCGTCGTAGGACACCGCAAGATCGGCGTCGGACCAGTCGATATCCGCCATCTCGCCGTTCGGACCCGCCGCGATCCGCACCGCGTCGCGCGGCTCGCGGATGTAGAACTGCAGCGCCGTGTAGGTGATGACGTCCTCGAAAATCTGGTGCGACTTGAAGTCGAGCCAGCGGTCGAGATGCCGACCGCGGCGCACGACGCTGCGCAACCCCTCGCCGTACTCGTTCACGGTCCAGAGGCTCGGCGCGATGTAGGCCATGCGCCCGCCGGGTGCGAGCAGCCGCAGCCCCTTTTCGATGAACGGCAGATAGAGGTCGAAGTTGCCCGTTCGCGCACTCTGATAGGTGTCGCTGCCGCGCTCCGCACCGAGATAGGCGGCGACGTCGGGATTGACCTTCATGAAGTTCTGCAGCTTCACGTAGGGCGGATTGCCGAGCACGATATCGAAGCCGCCGTCGCGGCCCGCGGGCCAGACCTGCGGGAACGCGGCGCGCCAGTCGAAGGGCCTCACGCGCTCCTCGGCATCCGCCGGCATCTCACGCCCAACCCGGAAATCGTCGCCGACCAGGCTGTTGCCGATGCGGATGGTTTGCTCCAGCGAGGACAGCGGCGACGACGCCCGCGCCGAATGCAGCCACAGCGCCAGCTTGGCGATCTCGACCGAGGCCGGGTTGATGTCGACGCCGTAGATGTTGTTGCGCAGGATTTCCGCGACGATCGGCGCTTCTTCAATGGCATGGGGTGGTCCGTCTGCCGCCCGTTGCGCGTCGCGCGCCGCCGACTGCCGCTCCGCCAGTAGCCGCCGGAACGCCGAGATGAGGAACGCGCCCGAGCCGCAGGCTGGATCGACGATACGGATGCGTTTCAGGCGGTCGATATAGGCTGCCGCCGCTGCCGGCGTCGGCGCACCTTCATCCGCGCCAGGATATCCGCAAGCCGCCTTGGCATCCGCAAACCACGGGCCGAGCGTCTGCTCGACCAGATAATTCACCACCGGCTCGGGCGTGTAATAGACGCCGTCGCGCTTGCGCTTGGAGAGTTTTGCGACAGTGTCACGGCCTTCAAGCTCGCCTTCCCGATACTCCAGTTCGGTGATCGACTGCTCGAAGATGTGGCCGAGGGTGTAAAGGCTGATGCTTTCCTTCACGTCGCCGCGCCCAGCGAAATTGTAACGGCCGCACAGGTAAAGGAGCGTCGTCGTGTCGCTTTCAAGCGACGCCTCGTTCGCGCCCTGTCCCGCCTTGGCGAAAACATGGTTCGGAATGCTCAGCCCGTCGATGAGCGGGTCCGGCTCGAATAATCCGCCGTTGATCTCCGGCAGCGTGAGGCGGCTGAGCGTGCCGCCGCTGTTCATCAGGCCGAACAGGCGCTTGAAAAAATCCCACAGCTCCGGGCCGTTCTCATCGTAGAACGGTTCGCCGCTGCGCGTTCGCAGGAAGTCCCGGAGCATCTGCGGAGGGAACAGCATCCTCTCGCCCATGTCCTCGCAGAAGAATGCAAAGATGAAACGATCCAGCAACCTCTGGGTCAGCCGCAGCAATTCGCCCGGTCGTCCCGGAAAATTCGGGTTGTTCAGCCGGATGACGTTGTAGAGGCGCTCGCGCACTTCCTTGTAGCGATCGTAGAAAGCGCCTTCGAGCTTGCGTCCGCTCGCCCATTGCCGCTCGACAAGCCGGAGCAGCGGCGGGCGTCCGGCTTCCGACAGCAGCATGTCGCGGGAGAATAGTCTGGAGAAAAGATAGCGGTCGAACCGCGCATCGTCCGACTCGGTCAACAGGTCATATGCGCCCGACAGAAGGTCAGCGCGCCGGATGAAGAAGCGAATATATTCGCCCGGGGCGCGGTCCCACCAATAGAGGCGGAACTCGTTCATGTCGGTGACGAGGCCCCACCAGGGCTGCACCGGCTCGTTGCCAAACAGGCCGCGCCGCGCGCCGCGGACGTAATTCAAGCACTGCTCGACCGGGCTGCGCGTGCTGCCTTTGCGGTTCTGCTTGGCGTCGAGCCAGGAGCGGATGTCCTTGAACTCGCACAGCACCTGCGGGATCGCGTCCGTGCGGCCGCGAAACCAGCCGAGCGCGAGGTCGGCTTCGCCCGCGCCGCCGCCGGCCCCTTCGCCGGGGATGGGGAGCTTGGCGATGATGGTGTGCCGGTCGGTCTCCCCGCCCGCCTGGCCGTAGCCCCAGGTATCGACGAAGAACGATTGGGTGAATGCGCCTTCCGCCTGCGTCTCGGTGAGAGGCGGGCGCCCGTCCCAGTCGCGGAGCCGCTTCAAAAGCGCTGCGTCCTGGTCGTCCGTGTAGGCACGGTAATCGAGTTCGAAGCCCGAGCGCAGAAAGGCTCGTGTCACGAACGAGCGGCTGTCGTCGAACATGCGCTAGCGGAGCAGGAAAGAAGCCCAATCACAAGTTGAATTTGCCGTTGCGAGCCGCGGATGCTCATCGCTGGCGGAGATACTCTTGACCTACTTCTTCCCCTCCGCCTTCTTCACCCCAAACAACTCCTTCACGTTATCCCACAGCTCGATCTTCGCGCCGTGCTTGCGCATGATCACGCTCTGCTGCAGCACCGAGAGCAGGTTGTTCCACGCCCAGTAGATCACCAAGCCCGCCGAGAACGTCGCCAGCATGAACGTGAAGATCAGCGGCATCCAGTCGAAGATCATCTTCTGCGTCGGGTCCGGCGGCGACGGGTTCAGCTTCATCTGCGCCCACATCGTGATGCCCATCACGATCGGCCAGACGCCGACGTGCAGGAACGAGCCGATCGCCACGCCGAGATACGCCGTCGGCTCCGGCAACAGCCCGAACAGGCTGAACAGGTTGGTCGGGTCGGGCGCCGCGAGGTCCTTGATCCAGCCGTAGAACGGCGCGTGCCGCATCTCGATGGAGACGAACAGCACCTTGTAGAGCGCGAAGAACACCGGGATCTGGATCAGGATCGGCAGGCAGCCGGCGACCGGGTTGATCTTCTCCTTCTTGTAAAGCTCCATCAGCGCCTGCTGCTGCTTGACCTTGTCGTCGGCGTAGCGCTCGCGGATCGCCATCATCTCCGGCTGCACCGCCTTCATCTTCGCCATCGAGGCGTAGGATTTGTTGGCCAGCGGGAAGAACACGATCTTGATGCAGACGGTGATGGCGAGGATCGCCAGCCCGAAGTTGCCGAGCCACAGGAACAGCCAGTGCAGGCCGAGGAACATCGGCTTGGTGATGAAGTAGAACCAGCCCCAGTCGATCAGGAGCTCGAACTTGTTGATCTTGTGCTCCTTCTCGTAGCCGTCGACGATCGTCACCTCCTTGGCGCCGGCGAACAGCTTGACGTTGGCGCGCGCCGTTGCGCCCGGCGCGACGGTCGCGGCCTCGCCGAGGTAGTCGGCCTGGTAGGTCTTGAGCGTGCCGATCGTGGACGACATGAAGCGCGCGTCGATCTTGGCCGACGCGTCGGGGATCAGGGTCGCGGCCCAGTACTTGTCGGTGATGCCGAGCCAGGCGTTGCCGGTCTTGTTGAACGCGATCGACTTCTTCTTCTCGACGTCGGAGTAGGTGAACTCCTGCAGCTTGTCGTCGAGCACGCCGACCATGCCCTCGTGCAGGATGAAATAGCCGAGCGTCTCCGGCGTGCCGTGGCGCGAGATCAGCGCGTAGGGATAGAGCGTCGCGGGCGCGGCGCCCTTGTTGGCGACCTGGTCCTCGACGATGAACATGTACTTGTCGTCGACCGCGACGGTGCGGCGGAACTCGAGCCCTTCGCCGTTGTCGTGGACGAGCGTCACCGGACGGCCGACGCCGAGGCTGCCGGACCCTTGCTGGCGCCAGACCGTATCGGGGCCGGGGAGCTTGGCCGTGGTGCCGGCGGCGCCGACCCAGCCCATTTCGGCATAGAAGGGATGCGGGCCGCCCGACGGCGACAGCAGCACGATGGCGGGCGAGGCCGGGTTCACGGTTTCGCGGTATTGCGTCAGCGCGAGATCGTCGATGCGGCCGCCGCGGAGCGCGATCGAGCCGCGCAGCCGCGGCGTGTCGATCATGATGCGCGGGGAGGCCGCGAGCGCCACCGCGCGGTTGGTCGGCTGGCCGGGCAGCGACGGCGGCTGGGCGGCGGGCGGCGAGCCGGGCTGGGCCGGT
>Ga0194131_10000490_pt1 | contig 66806 bp, 90 predicted proteins | sample TA2KigO120mmetaG_FD_148631 | JGI IMG/M metagenome (GOLD analysis project Ga0194131, IMG submission 148631) | Freshwater microbial communities from Lake Tanganyika, Tanzania - TA2015053 Kigoma Offshore 120m | ecosystem: Environmental > Aquatic > Freshwater > Lake | place: Tanzania: Lake... | reverse complement strand
GTAGCCGAACTTCCCGCGAGTGTCCTGGAGGAATCCGAGAAGCTGTCCTCGTGGCCCTTCCACCCGGCGCGTCGTCGGTTGGGGCAAGAAGTTGAGACCCCGTACCCCGTCCTCGCTGACCAGGAGTTCCTCGAAGTTCGTCCCATACAAGCAGAGCGACCGGGCGATCTCCCACGCCTCTTCGTCCATGCGCAACGTGCGGTGGAAAAGATCGTCGAGAAGCGTCTGAACATCCCTGTCCTTCGACGTAACCCACACCGTCCGGTTCAGGGAGGTGTCGATCTGCGTACTGTCGTCTGCGAAGATGTCGAGCGCGGAAGCCAATTCGGGATGCTCGTTCATGCTCTCATAGTCTGCATACCGTCCGAGCAGGTCGTGTTCCAGTCGCAGGTACTCGGCCACCGCGTCGTAACCGAAGGTGGAGAGGAGATCTTTGCTGGTCTGGGGAAATGTGGCCGCCACACCACCTTGCGCAAACTCGGCGGGTACCCGCTCCTTGTCGAAGCGGAAGAAGGACCGAACCTTGTCGGCCACGTCGGAGATGAAGCCCATCGTCTACCCCTTCGACCGGAGGTGCTCCTCGAAGGAGGAGGCGAGGGTGTCGGGAACCGGGTGAAGGTGGGAGGCGAGGCGACCCACCACGCGCTCTGCGAGCTTGGGGATGCAAACGTAGTCGGCCGGACGAAGGCCGAGAGCGTCGAGCCGGGTCGCGTACTCTCGGGCAAGGATCGCCCCGAGGTCGCGGAGGATGGTTGCGAGGTCGATGTCCTCGATCGCCTCCTCGGCAACACGGGAGTTTTCCTTCGAGGGGCCTCGCGGAATCGCGGTGGGGGCGTTGGCGAAAAGCTCCACCAGGTCGTCGAAGGCGCTCACACGACCTCCCGGAGCAGGCTCCGCACGTCCTCGATGGTTTCCGACGGGGAGGGAGGAGGGACGGAGGAAGACTCGTCCTCGTCGGTGTCACTCTCGCCTTCAGCCATCGCGCAAATCCCGGCCTGAAGGGCTTCCCGAACCGGAGCGGCGAGCACCCCCGCCATCCGCCGAGCCTTATCCTCGGGGATGCCCAGGCTGACCAGGGTGTCCCGGAGATCGACATCGCTCACCTCGTAGTCCGCGAGGTGGTCGAGCACGGTGTCGAAGTAGGTGTCGAGGAGCGCCCCCTGCTCCTCGAACAAGAAATCGACCTCTTCCGTCGCCGCCCCTACCCCGAGGGCGTGCAGGACACGCGGGACGATCTTGCTGATCGCGTACCCCGCCGTCCCCAGGAGGATGCCGGTCCCGAGGTGCCCGATCATGTGGTGTCCAATGTCGTGCGCGACGTTCCCGAAGGTCTTGTCAACCCAGTGGAGGGCGTGCTGCACCGCGCCCATCTTTGCGGTTTCCCGGGTTAGCAACCCACCGACGATAGCGTGGCTGAGAAAGTGCTTGGTGTGGTGAACCAGCCGATGAGTGGCTCCCGGCTTGTGCCCCTTCTTCACCGCCTCCTGGATCTCGGCCTCCAGTTGTGCGGAGGTCTCGGGGTTCTTGGCGTGGTGCTTCCGCACCTTCTTCGCAGCGGCCTTGCGCTTCTTGGCGGGGATGTTGGGGCTGTTGCCGAACTCGGTCTTCCGCGCCGAACCCTTGCGCCCCTTGCTGGAAGGGGCCTTCTTCTCGTCGGATTTCTTGTCCTTCTCCGAGGAGGGAGTATCGGCCGCCGGAGCGTCGGAGGCATCGGCGGGGGCCTGGGCCGCCTTCTTCCGTCCCTTGCCTGCTTGATCCCGGGGAACACATTTCTCCCCGTCCCAGAGGTAGCCGACCGGACACCTCCCGAACTGCCGGCGGTGCTGGTCCGGGGACAGCTTGCCCCGCTTCGGCTTGGCCGGGGCAGGAGAATCTTCTTCCCACAGAACATCGAGGAAAAGGAGTCCGAGGCTGGTGGGGTGGTTGCGAACGTCCATGTGATCGCTCAGTCGTCGTACTGGTTCGTGCCCTTCCACAGCGACTTGCGCCCGGTCACGAAGATCAACGCCCCGAACGCCTTGTGCAACCCTTCCTGCGCCGCCTGAAGCCCCTGCACCGCCGACCACAAGTAGTGTTCTCCGGGCTGCGCTTTCTGGTGGAGATCTTGCGCCAGGTCGAACATCTCGCGCTTCAGCCGCATCACATCCTTCAGGGCGCGGTTCGTCAAGGGGTCGTTAACGGATCTTCCTTGGAAGGCAGCGTCCTCGACGAGCACGGAGAGAGCGACCAGGCCGTAGCACATCGCGGCTCCTTCAGGAATCCAGGTCTCCCCTTCCCGACAAGAAGGGTACGGGGAGGACTCCGCCGGAAGCGTACTCCCGCAAATCCGTGTTGTATCCGGCGGCCGGGTTGCCCCCGAACAAGGCTTGGCGCTGGTCGTCCATCCAGAGATCACCAACGTAGGACGAACCGCGCAAGATGGGAAGAGGTTGATGCACTTGGGTCTGGGAGAGGGTGTAGATGCACCCAGCCAAGGCATCCGCAACGTCCTTCGAGCCGCGAGGGGGGTGGTCGATCTTTCGCTTGCGCGTGTCCCGTTCGAGTTGCCGAAGCTCCTCGATCAGCGGCGAGTAATCGTAGTAGTTGACCCTCCCCTCGTAGAGGGCGGTCTTCAGCACGTCGTAGGGCTCGGTCGAGGTGTCCACCGAGACCTGGGTCGCGTTGAACCCTCGGGACTTGAGTTGCTGGAGAGCGTCGGCCGACTGCCAGCTATCGAGGCTGACGTTGGTGATCATGTAGCCCCGGGACGACAGGTCGTAGACGAACCGACGAAGATCTCCGAGCACGATCTCGTCCCCGATGGGAGGCACCACCCGAAGCAGGAAGTCCACGAAGTAGACGGGCGCGCGCTCCATGTACTCTCGACCATCGTCCGACCTCCGGCGAACGTCCTTCCAGCCGCCAATGCAGGCCATCGCCAGGCCGGAGGCGTCGTTGCGGAGGGAAGGGTCAATATGGATGTGGCGAGCAGCGGTCGGGAAGGCGATGGGCCTGACCCGTTCGATGTTCCCCTCGAAGCCTCGCTCGACGAAGCGCCCGACCATCCGGTCCCAGAGGAAGCTCCCGCCCTTAGAGGGGTCGTAGATGAGGGAGGAAAAGGGGTGGGCGCGGCTCTTGTCCACGGCATCGACGATCTTCTCACGGCGCTGGATGAAGGGGGACACCGAGACCGTGGCGCAACCTCCAAGGTCGCGGATCGCGCCTTCGATGTCGCGCTCGAAGTCGTTACGGAAGTCTTCCGGGACCTCCAACAAGATCGCGCCATCCGGGAGGTGTTCCTTGAGAGCACGGGCTTCCTCGTCGGTCCCAACAATGCGCGAAGGAATCTGCTCGTTCCCTACCAAGACCCAGAACTTCTTGGCCGAGTAGTAATCCTCCGGCTTCACATCCCACAGCGCATGGTCGGCCACAAACACCGTCGAGTCGTTTCTGGATTCGGCGATCCGACGGGCGGTGAAGTCGGTCGCGGTGTTCTTCGAGGACACGATGAACAGCATCCCCGGCAGCTTCCCGTGCTTCTCGAAACGAGACTTCATGCGCCGCTTGATCGCGTTGTAGATGGTCTCCGCGTGATCCACGTAGCCGAAGCGCGGATCCCGACCGCCCCGGGTTGGCATGAAGTTCACCTCGTCCATCAGCGCCGAGATGATGTTGAGGCCAAGCGCCGAGGTGTCGGTGGTGGCGCGGGCGGCGACGAGGATGTTGTTCGGGAAGCGAAGCTCCTGCTTCAGCGGTTGGAAGGGAAAGTGCTCCCGGAAGTAGGGGCTGGCCTTGATCTTCAGCGCAATGTTCTCGAACGCGACCTTGGCGGCCAAGTCCTCGCTCACGGAGAAGCACGCTATCGCAATCCCGTGTCCCGGAGCCAGCCCGAAGGTCTTCTGCGGATCACGAAGGCAGGAGAGGTCGTAGAGTACCCGACAAACGCCGATCGACGCGGAAAACGTCTTGCCAGTGTTATGGTTCCACACCCCACCCGCCGCGTAGTTGTTGTAGCAGGGAACATGAAAGTCGTAGTACGGCTCGTCGGCACAGGGATCGACAGACACCACACGAACTTGCTGGGCGCTGTCCGAACTGGACACCAGAAAGACAGAAGAAGATCCTTGCAGCCGTTCGCCGACCTCGGAAGCACACACCCAAGTAACGCCGTCCCAAAACCGATGGCGCGGTGTAACAACAAGCTGCTCCCCTGTCTCCAGGACCACACGAAGCATAGGAGCACTCGGGTACTTTAGCGGGGCCTCCGCGTAAGCAACCACCGGACCGACCGACGACAACGCCCGCACACAAAACGAGTGCCCGAGGCGATGGCGCTCCTGCACCGGAAGGGCGTCTCCCCGCACCGGATCGTAGATAAGCGTGTCGCCGCGCAAGCAGCCTATCGCGCCCGTGAAGATCGCCTCGTGGTAGCCGCCATCGAACAGGGCGAGGAGATCGTCCTCCAGCTTCGGGTAGAGGCTCTCGCAGATCTCCCCCAGGTAGTAGCGGTCCCGGATGAAGGTTCGGATGTCCACCGGACGCCGCACATACTCCTTGTCCGCGAGCTTCTCGAACAGGGTCGTCCCTTCCAGCGGCAGCGGGGCCTTCGGGTCGGCCTGCTGACCCATCTCCTTGAGAAGGAGCTTCAGGGTCTCGCGCTCCTCGGGAGAAAGCTGCTCCATCTCCTTGCGGAGCGCCTCCTCGACCTCCTCGCGCGTGCGTACCGCTCGGGCGCGTCCGTCCTTGTGTACGATCATGCGACGGGCGGAAGGTGTGGGGGAGGCGCTTCTGGTTCGTCAGGGGCGTCGCCCGGGTCAAGGGGTTGGGGGCAGGGATCGGTGTCCGGCTCGGTATCCGACTCCACCCCTTCCTCGGGGAAGATGGTGTTGGTCGGAGCCGAAAGCGCCAAGAAGCGTTCGGCGATGGCAAGCACCTTCCTTCCCGACGCAGGGTTGTCGATCACCTTCTGGACCACCGAACCGCCGTACTTGGCGGTAAGTTCGGCGGCGACGTTCACCTCCACCTCCGCCTTCCCCAGGTGCTTCTCGGTAAGGCCGAGGTCCATCTTCAGCTTGGCATAGTTGTCGAGGATCTCCCGCGCCACCCGAACCTCCTGGGTCATGGTGGGGATAAGTTTTCCGATCTTCTTCTCGGTCCCGAAGTCGATGTAGAGGCGCTCCATCTGGATCGCGTAGAGGCGCTCCAACTCAGCCAGTTCGTCAAGCCCCGACTCCAACCGCTTCGCGGCCTTCTGCATCGGGGGGCTGTTCGACGGGAGCTTCTCGCTGGGAGCGAGCGAGGAACGGTACTCGGAGAGCACCGCCATCAGGCTCGCCTCGCTGACCGAGGTGTACTCACCCCGGTCGTGCTGGACGAACTTCGCCACCGAGGCCAGGGTCGAACCCCCGGCCAGGCGCTTGTGAACCTCCTGGAAGCAGGAGAGGGCCTTCAGCTTGGCGAAGCGGACGTTGCCGAGCTTCTTGTGTTGGAGCTTGCCGGTCATCTTCCCCGAGAGTACCAGCAAGGAGATCGGGAAGCCAGCCCGACCATGTGTGCGCACAAGACTACTTTTCGGCCCATGAGGTTCCGGTCGATGTCTCCACCTTGACCGGGACTTGCCTGACAAGGGTTGCCATCGCCTCCCGCATCTCCTCCTGCTCCACCTTCTCCACAGCGGAGAGGAGATCGGGGTCATCCTGAGCCTCCACCACAATCTCGTCGTGGACGTGGTGAACCGGCATCGCCAGCGGCACCGGAACCGCGAGCGTGGGAGCGGGCACGCCTCCGATGAGCTTCTTCAGCCCGAAGTAGACCCGGCGAAGCGCGATCTTCAACCCGTCCGCTCCGGTGCCTTGGACTGGCGAATTTTTGTATTCGTTGAAATCCTTATGGGGATCGAGGTAGCGCAAGCGCCCACCGAGGGTCCGCACGATCCCGGTGGCCATGTTCGCTTCTACCTCGGCGTGCCACCGCCGAACCCCCTTGTACGCCTCGAAGTATTTCTGGCGGAACACCTTGGCCTGATCCAGCGAGAACGTGACCCCGTAGTTGGCGAGGGCGTAGAGGACCAGCTTCGGAGCCTGCATCCCGTAGCAGTTGCTAACCACCTTTCCTTCGACGGTGAAGCGGTGTCTCGGTCCGGCGTTGCGAAGATCGTAGGTACGCGCAAGGCGAACCGCGCCGCCTACCCCGCTACCCACCGCCTTGACCATAACAGGACGACCATCGACCGCCCCAACAGCAAGACGGCGAAGAGAGGACGCCGCGTCCCGAAGCGGCATCCTGATCCCTTCCTCGGTGTAGACCTCGTGGTCCGGGGTCGCTTCCAAACCGGCGTACTCCATCACCTCGCGAACGCCTTGGAACATCAACCCGTCGTGGGACACCCACTCCACCCCATCCCACACGAGATGCCCATCCTCGACCTTCTCGATGGGCACAAGCCCGACGTGCGTAAGGACGCGCTGACCCTCGGCGACGCAAAACCCGAAGTTGACCGGCTTGGCCTGCTGGCGCTCCGCCTTGGTGACAGCTTCGATCTGCTTGTCGAGAAGGATGCTCGCGGTGGTGTAGTGGGCGTCGCCTCCGGTCTGGAAGACCTGAATCAAGATCTTGTCGCCAGAGATCTCGGCGACGATGACCATCTCGATGTTCGAGTAATCCGAGATGACGAAACGGCGGCGCGGCGGAGCCTTGAAGCAGGCGCGAAACGCCTTCTCTCTGGGGATCTGCGCCAGGTTGGGCTTGGAACAGGCGTACCGTCCTGCTGCCGTAAACGGAAAAAACTCGGAGTGGATGCGGTGGGTCTCCGGGTCGATGTGCTTCAGGTACTCGGGACCGAACGAAGAGAGGAGCTTTGACACCCCCCGGTAGGCGATGAAGTCCTGGAGCACGGGATGGGCGCTCGCGTACATCGCCAGCGTCATCTCCCTGGTGTCCGGGACCTCGATGCCGAGCAGCGCGAGGGATCTCAAGATCTGGGCGGGGGAGTCGAGGTTGAAGTCGGGGTCGAAGCCTGGAAGGGCCACCTGGGACTTCGGGTGGGGAAGCGCGTGAAGGAGGGTCTTGCGCCGCACCCCCTTCTCCTCGGCGTTCTTCTGGGCAAGCGCGAGCCAAGCTTCGGGGTCGAGAGGGAAGCCTGCAAGCTCCACCGCCGTTTCGGGAAGGATCGCGCCGAACTCGGTGAGAGCAGTCTTCAGGAGACCGTGCTTCCCCAGCTTCTCCTTCAGCTTGTCCCGGAGGAGCGGCATGTAGATCGTGTCGCCCGCCGCGTAACGATAGTGCTCGGGTGCGAGGACACCCTCCCAGTGCTCGGGCGCGGAAAAGTCCGGCCCGGTGGCCTCGACCCCTAGCTCCCGCCTCTGGATGTCCCAGAGGTTGTGACCGTACCCCTTGCCGTTATAAAGGATCGCGGATGAGCGGTAGGTGTCGAACAGGGGCCAGAGTTCGAGGCCGTGCAGGTAGAGGAACCACGCCTGCTCGTACTTCAAGTTCTGGCCGACCTTGATCGCTTGGGAATCGCGTAGCGCGTCTACCACCGGGCCAAGGGTCTGCGTCTGAAAGAGGTCGAGAACCCACGGGTCGCCTTGACCCGTGTTGAGGGAGAGGATGCGGAGCTTCCCTCGCCGAGGGCTCTTGTCCTTGCAGGTCTCGATGTCGAGGCCGAGGACTTCGGCGCGCGCCACCTCGTCGGCGACCTTCGAGAGATCGAGCGCGGAAGTGACGAGCCTGTAGCCGTCCCCGGACACCGGGGACTACGCCGCCGGGCCAGCCACCTGGACCAGCCGCCGGACCGCCTTGGCGGAGAGGCGAAAGTTGCCACGCGCCGCCTTATCAACCAGCCCGCCCCGCACGAGGCGGCGCAGGCTGTTGCGGGTCCAGGAGTTCGCGCGGGTCTTTGACCCGGCCTGCTTGGCGAAGACCTTGGCGAGATCCTGGATGGACTTGGCCTCGCGCGTCGAGCCTTCGGTCGGCAGGGCGAAGGCGTCGAGCACCTTGCGCTCCTTCGAGTTGAGGTCACCGATTTCGAGGGAGATCGTCGGCCCTCCCTGGCCCGAGGAGATCTTCGGCGGCCGGGGGTCAAGGGGCGGCAGTTCCTTGGCCGACTTGACCTCCTTCGCGGGCTTGGGGGCCTTGGGCTTGGCCGGAGCCTTCGCCGCCTTCGGCTCCTCTGCCTTCGGCTCCTCTGCCTTCGGGGTCGCCCCGACGACCACCACCTTCGGGGGCCGGAGGCTGAACGGCTTCGCCTTCGGTGCTTCGGGGGTTGCGGTAGTATCGCTCATGGTTGTCCTACTCCTACGATCTCCGAGATCGCGTTGAGGTTGGGATAAAGATAGTAAGTGGATCGGTGATTGTCAAGCGAAACAGACTAATCTTCTTGGGGAGGGAGGTCGTCCCAGATGTCGGCGGGGACGAAGGCGTGGAAGAAGAACTGGCAAAGGGCGTCGTCGGAGTCGGTCGGGATCTCCTCTCGCCCCGCCACATCCTGCGCCAGCGAGGGCCAGTTTTGCGTCGTAAGCGGCTCGAAGAGGAGGACGGAGATCACCTCCGGGGGAGAGTCTGTCTGACGAAAGTAGATGGCCTGCCCGTCCTGCTGCTCCACGTATCCCACCGCCTTCCGAAGCGGGTGGGTCCAGGAATTGACCACATAGGCCAAACGTAGTCCGACCTTTCCCCCAGGAAGGGGAGCAGAAGCTTCTCGAACCCCCATCGCCACGACGGCCCGGTCCTCTTTGCCGTTGATGAGGTAGGTGAGCTTGTAAACCTGATCGAAGTTGAACGACATCACAGCGACCCCTTGCTGGTGGCTTGGGCGAGCACCTTCTGAAGCTTCGCTGCGGCAGTCGAGATGTTCGAGGCGACGACGACGAAATCCGAGATCGGCACTCCGTTCGCCTCGACGAAGCCTTCGTTGATGAGCTTCTGAATCAGGGACTTCCGATGTTGTTCGCTTTGCACGACCAGGCGGAGGATGCGCGAGGAGTCGATGCCCTTGCGGAACATGATCTCGTTGCCGTCCCCGGCGTGCGGGATGACCGCCGAAACAGGCTGCCGAGACCGCCACGCGGAACCATGCGGCCCGTCGTCCGGGTCGGAGCACCCGTAGGAGTCGCCGGAGTACATGTAGCAGTCGAGCCGGTCGAGTTCCGTCGGCGCAACGATGGCTTGAACCGGCCACGACCAGTGGAAACTGTTGGAGTGGTTGGTCGCCACCCGACAGAGCGCCTGATCCCCCGCACCGTTGTTGGTGTCCTCGCTGATGGAGATCCCGTTAGGAACGACCCCGAGGCAGACCCGTTCGGAGATAGCAAGAACCCCAGAGCGCAAGATGGAAGGAACCTGATCGTCCGCCTTGATGCCGTTGTAGACGAAGCGCGCGCCCATCTCCTTCCAACGGCCGGGAAGGACGTGGGAAACGTGCCCATCCGTCGTGACCCGAAGCTCCACCTTGTCGATCTTCTCCGGGCTGTAGCCGACCTTCGCTAGCTCGGCGCGCAGCTTCTCGACCGTGTACTCCGCCTTCTTCAGACTGTCGGACACCTGGGGGGCGACCGCCCAGAGGAGGCGGGCCAGCTTGACCACCTCCTGCTCCTCCGGGGTCGGGTTGCGGAGCACCTCCTTCGACAGACCCGGCTTCATCGCTTCGAGCGCCTCGGCGAAGGCGTCCCGAACCGACTGGCCGGGCTTGGGGCGGACCTTGGCAACGACCGTTCCCATATAGGTGAAGGGCTTCCGCTTGCGCTGGAAGAAGATCTCCGAATTGCCCGCCGTCCACTTCTCTCCCGAGAGAGTGGAGATCGGTGAGGCGGCCTTCTCCTTCATCGCGTCCGTGCCGATCACGTAGTTGTAACGCGGCATGGGGAGATAAGCGGACTGCCCCGGAGGAACGTCGGTGTCGTCGAAGTAGTAGATGTTCGACCCAGAGCCTCGGCGGTGGCCGCGCAACTTGAACTGGAACAGGTAGGCCACCTCGCCGTTCGCTTCCAGGATGCGCCGCCCCTTGAGGACGTGGCCCTCGACCAAGGGGCTCCCGGCAGAAAAGTTCTTCCCGACGTGACCGAGTTTCATGTCCTCGATGTGGTAAAGCTCGTCCGAGTTGATGTTGGCGAGCCCCGGCTCCGTCACATCGACGCCTGCCGCCACATCTGCCGCGTCCACGATGATCGGCTGAATTTCCTCCTTCTCGACGAAGGCTGCGTCCCAGTCCGCCTTCTTGACGACGACCAGGGTGTAGCTCTGCCCGTAGATGATAGCGGGATGCTCCGGGTGGAGCGAGAGCCCCATCTCCTTCAGGAAATTGGAGAGCTTCGCTTCGTTCGTCCCCTTGGGGATCCGCACCACGTACTTCGTGGGGTCGCCCTTCCCCTGATCTGGCCCCTGCGTCGGCAGGTAGACCTTGTGCATCACTCCTGCCGCCAGCGCGTAGTCGGCCGCCGAATACTTCACTATCTTCTTCTTCGGCGGGGACGCCGCCTCCACCGGGGCGACCGGCTCCCCACCGCTCGGCAGCGAGACGGCGACGTAGGGCGTGATCGGGATCGCTCCGGTCGGGTCCCACCCGGCAGCAAAGGTGTAGGTCCCTTTGGGGTGAACAAGTCGCTTCCGATGAAGCATGGTCAGGAAGGTCTCAAAGTCGGCGCGGAGGTTCTTCTTCCGGGCGAAGGCACGTTTCAGGAACACGTCCTTCAGGTTGGGGGAGTTCTTGAAAAAGTCGTCCGCGTACCGCCGAAGCTGTTCGACATAGGCTTGGTCGGAGAGAGCTTCGATAGCCTCCAGGGTCGGCAGCATCGCCTTGGGGTCGAAGTCGAACTTCCCGTCGGAGAAGGCGCTCCAGAAGGAGTTGTAGTAGGGCGTCTCCGGGTTCGGCTTGTAGTCGAGCGAAAGCCGCTCCTGGTCGGTCCCCGCCACCACATCCGAGACCATGAAGCGGAACGCCTGCTCCTTGTCCACCCCCAACACCCCGCCTTCGTGAAGGCGAAGGAGGTTGTCCGCATGAGAGTCATGCTGGCCCATGAGCCAATCCAGGATGTGTTCACTCGCCACATCCTGCTTCTCGGCCATGGAGAGCTTCGCCGGGGACACCCCCTGAAGAGTCCCCTTCTTGGGGATCATCGGCTGGAGGGTGACGTGCTCCTGCTTCCCGTTCTGGGTACGGATGAAGTGACGGATCGGAACGGTGCGATCTGGCTTAACCGCCTGGGATACCGTGGCGAAAACCTCCTGCGCGATGGCAGCAAAAGGCTTGGCTTTTTTCGTGGCATCCTTCTCGTAGGCGAGCTTGAGGAGGTATTGCTTCCCGGTCGCCGGATCGTTGTAGAAATGCTTCTCGCCCGCCCCGCCCAGCTTGGCGGGACCGCCGTAGGTCATCGCGGAGAGTTCCGGCACGTTCGGCGGCGGCAGGGTTCCCGTGTGCGGAACCGAAACCGCGACCGCCGGAGCCGCCGCGATGGGAGGCGCACCGACCGAAGGCGTCGGAGTCGGAGAAGACGGGGCAACCGGGGCTTCGACGTACTTGGCCTTCTTGTACTTGGCCTTCCACTGGACCCCGTACTTGGCCTTCATCTCGTCGGCGAAGGCCCCCTTCAGCTTGTCGAGGGGGAGGCTGGAGTTCTCAAGAGCCTTGTCCACCGCCTTGAGGAGCGCCTGGGTCTGGGCCTTGTGGTAGTGCCCCTTCCAGTAGGGGCCGTAGTCCGAAGCGAGCGCGGCCCGAACATTCTCTGGGAGCTTCGCCGGATCGACCAGCGCGGCTTCGTCGGGGAAAGAAGACAGCTTGAGCGCGGCCTGGACGGCGGCTAGGAGGTCGTCGTACCTGGCTTCCAGGTACTTCTGCTCCCAATCCTTCCCGAACGCGGAGGCGATCCCGGACGTATGGCCCTTCAACAACTGGCCGAACGTGAGCGGTGCGTGCGTGGAGAGGACCGCCTGGACCGCCTGAACCAGTTTCTCCTGCTCCTCCTCGGGAGACACGGGAGCCGGGAGCGGAAAGGCGGACCCGAAGGCCAAGTTGGCCTTCTGGTACTTCTTGGCCCAGTTCGATCCGTGCTTAGCGGAAAGCGCGTCGATCTTCGCCTGCACCTGACTTCCGAGCGGAGTGCTCCCCAAGGCAGCGCGGGCCGCGTCCACGTCGGCGGTCAACTCGGTCACCGGGGGGTGGTCGGAGATCACCCCGAGCGTCTTCGGTCCTCCGACCACATGGTCAGCCTGGTTGTACTTGGCAGCCCAGCCGGGGCCGTAGAGATCGACCATCTGGTCGTCGAAGACGGAACCTGGGGAGGTATCGAAACCTCCCTGAATCGCGGTGTTGACCTTGTTCACCAAGGCAACATGCTCCGGCGGAGCGACCGGCGGAAAGTCAGGTACAGGGGAGAGGGGCGGAACAGGGGAAACGGGGGAGGCTCCGAGCGAAATGTCCTTCTTCTTCTTGATCTTGGGAAACACCCCTGCCTTCTCGAACGCCTTGGTGAGCGCGATGGCAAAATCGGGCCAGTCTGGGCCGAGCATCCCGGCCATCTCCTTCCCCACCACCGGCTTCTCCTGCGCCACGTCAAGGATGTGCTTGGGTCCGTAAGGCGACTCCACGGCCTGGAGGATCTGATGAGCCAGTTCTCCCATCACCCCGTACTTCGCGTCGTAGTACGACGCTCCCATACCAGACCTGTCACTCGCTACCTGCTTGAGATCACCCAAGCTGGCGAGGGCATCGTCGATCTTCTTCTGCTTCTCCTTCTCCGCCTGGTTCTTCCCCTTGTTCGTGCTGATGGTCTGGGCGATATGGGCATGCTCGGCCTCATACGCCTTCAAGGCGGCGGCAATGGCCAGTGCCTTCCCCGACGCGGCGAAGAAGGGGACGGGGCTGTGCGGAACGCCCGCGCCGACCAGGGCCTTCTCCCACGAACCGAATATCTCCTTGTCGGTCTTCAGCGAGTAGGCGAGCATGAGGGTGTAGAACCAGTCCTTGCCCCAGGCGTCTTGGATCACTTGAACGGTGTTGGGGTTCTTCTCGGCCCAGGATTTGAGCGATGCGAACGATTCAAGCGCCAACGAGGGGAGCATCGCCAACACGTCCCCGATCTCCGCGTAGTCCTTCCCATCGTAAACCGTCGTGGTGGGAAGGGTGCTGGGGGCGGGAGTCGGAACAGGAGCATCGGCCGGGAGAGGCGGAGCGAGCACGCTCGTCGGAGCATCCGCCGCCGCCAACGGATCGATAACGGCGGGCGCGGCGTCGATGCTGTGGTCCAAGGAGACGCTGTAGCCCTGGTGGAGGTAAAGGCTCAGCCAGTCCTTGCCGAAGGTCTGGACCATGTGCTTGACGAACGTGGGCGAGGACATGGCGCGCTTCTGCTTCTCGGGATTGTCGAAGCCCACGCTTTTCAGGAACGCCACGAGATCGGCGACCTTCTGGGAGGGCGGCTCCGGCACGGTCTCCGGGGAGAGCGCGGAGGGGTCCTGAACCGCCGCTTCGGGCGGACCGGAAGGTGGGGCGGACGCGGAAACGGACAGGGGTGCGGCCGGAGCGATGGCGGGACCGAGCGGCTTGAAGAAAACCGATCCCGACGAGGTGACCTTGAGGAGACCGTGCTCGGACGCACCGCTGAGCACGTCCGCGACGATAATTTCGGCTTTCCCCTTCGTCATGCCCAGACCGACAAGGTGGTTGACCACCGTGTCCTTGTGGCTGTTCGGGTAGAACAGAGCGAGCAGCTTCCCTTCTAGCGTGAAGGGGGACACGTCCGACCCCTTCAACGCGGCGGCGAAGGCTGGATGCGGATACGCAACCAGCTTGTCCGCCACGGCCACGAGATCAGCAACCACCGCACTTTTCAGGAACGCCTTCCACCTTGGCGGCGTCTTCGGCGCGAACGAGGGCTTGACCGGCGGTTCGGACGGAGAATCCGGCGGCGCGACCGCCGTCGGTCCGTAGGGGAGGGGAACCTCCCCCGAGGCAGGAGGCGAAGGGGAAGGCAACGGCGGTTCGGACGGGGCAGGCTCCTGGGCCTTCTTCTTCTTCTCCTTCGGGACCTCGCCACCGACCTTCACACCCGACGGAAGCTCGTAGCCCGCCTCGGGCGGCGCGACCTTCGAGCCGTGGAAGGGGTGGGCGACCTTGTGGAGGGCCAGGTTGTCCGAGGTGGCGGGGGTGACGGCCTTCCCGTCCTTGACAATGACCCCACCCGCCTTGACCGCCGCGTCAGCCTTGGCGGTCCCGATCGTGGCGTAGTAGACCCACGGCTTCTTCCCGCCCACCTTCACGTAGAGATGGGGGTACTTGCCCTGGTACTTGCGCACCGTCCCGATGGGGTACTCGTCCTTCGCTTCGAGCACGAGCACCGCCCCGGGAGGCAGTTTCCAGATCGCATGTTCCATTGGAGGTCGTCTTCTGCCTTCGGGTATAACCTAGCAGGTTATACCCGAATTGTCAAGGAACCGCCTAGATCTCCTCCGTGTCGCCGATCTCGGGATCGTTCGCCCACGGGGCCTTCCACACCACCTGGGCGTCCTTGGACTCGTACTTCATCGCCTCCCACGCGCGCGAGGAAAGCTCGGCGGCTCGGCGCAGCACGCCGTTCACGCGCGCGAAACACCCCTCCGACACCGCGTCCCGGAAGTCGAGGCTCACGTTCACGATCTCCGCCGGATCCACCGCGCTCCCCTTCGCCTTCTCGCGGAGCATCGTCTGGGCCTTCGCCCCCTTGTCGAGTGCCTTCCCGAGCGCGGCAGAGAGCTTCTGCGCCCCCTGTTTCATCTCCTCGACCACCGTGACCGGCTTCAGGTCGGCCAGCGTCTTCGGCTTCCCCTTGTAGGACGAACGCTTCGTCGAAAGGCTCCACGCCTTCGCGCAGCGGTAGAAGGCTTCCCGGCCTTCGGCGAAGTCTCCGTAGGCGCGCATCATCGTGGTCTTGGCGACGTGAAGCGCGCGGCTCACGTCCACCACCGCGCGACGGCGCTCGATATCCGACTGACCCCCCACCGCCATATAGGCGGCCTCGGTCACGTCCTGCACCACGTCGAGGAAGTTGTCCCCCTGGCGGATGAAGCTCCGCCAGGAGTTCGCGGCGAGAAGGAGATCTTCTTCGGACGCCTCCCCGCCCGGCACGGGCGGAACCTTCTCCGCCTCGACCAGAGCACCACGGAGAGCACGAAGGGTATCACGCAGGTTGTCGGCCATCTCGATCCTCCAGGACCACCCTAGCACTACCCCGAAACCGGCTCAACAGCCTTCACCGGATCTTCGGCCAAGGCGGCAGTCGCTCGCTTGGCGGCCTCGGCGATGACCGGAGCCAGGAAGTCGTTAAGGTCGGTCTGGGTGGCCTTGCAGTAGGCCAGCACCTTGTTCAGGGCCTTGCGGGTCTTGGCGTTGATCTGCACGTAGACGTGATCTTGCTTCCCGAAGGAGAAGACCATGAAGGAAAGCGGCACCGTGTTCCCGTAGCGGGAGAACATCTCCTGGATGATCTTGGCGAGATCATCCACGGTCTTCGCTTCCTTGGCAGCCTCGTCGAAGTCCTTCTGCATCTCCTTGGGGAGCGCCTTCTTCATCCCCTTCTTCACCCCTTCCACGAGCTTCTGGAAAGCCTTGCTGTCCGTGTAGGCAAAGAGGGACTGGAGCGCGTCCTGACCGTACTTCTCGGCCATCTCGTTGTAGAGGGCGATGAACTTGTCCGGGTTCAGGCGTCCCCGAAGGACGTTCAGACGAACGGTAACGAGCCGCTGGAGATCTTCGTCGGTCCACTTCTTCCCGACCAGGATGACGCACGGGATCTCCTCCAGCCCCACCTCCTTGGCGGCACGCCAGCGGTGCTCTCCGCCGATGATCACGTAGCGCCCGTCGTCGAGGGGCACCACCTCGCAGGGGTCGATGAAGCCCACGTCCTTGATCTCCTCGACCAGTCGGAGGAAGGTCGCCTCTGACTCCTGGTTTGGATTCCAGTCGTTCGGCACCAGGAGATCGATGGGGAGATACTTCAGTTCGGGCTTCGCGTCGGTCATCTGGCTCCGATCATGTGTGCGCGGGCTTCGGGCCGGTCCACACCCGACCCACCTCTCGCTTCCTCATGCAGAGGAGGTAGCTGTGGCTCTTTCGTGAGTGGATCTGCCGAAGCTGGCGACTCACCCCCGGCCGCCCCTGTCGAACCAGGACGAACAGATCTTCACACACCCAAACATCGGACAGGTGGTTGACGATCTCGATGTGGGTGAGGCGCTGCACGTTAGCGCACACCTCGTCCTGGCACTTCACCACCCATACCCCGTGGCGCTTCAACACCCGCCCCGCCTCCTTCGCGGCAGCCAGGTAGAGTGCGAGCACACTGTCGTGTCCGTCCACCACCCGCGCGTTGTTCCGGTAACGGACCTCGAATTGCTGATGACCCACATGCGCCGTCCCGCCCGAACCGTGCATGTAGGGAGGGTCGAAGACCAGGAGGTCGAAGGATGCCGAAGGCCATGGGAGCTTTCGCGCATCCACGCCCCAGGCGGCGTCGGAGATCTTCAGGTTGTAAAGATCTTTCGGCACGTTGCGCCAGAACACCCCCCGACCGTAGGTGGTGTCGAGCACGGAGGCTCCAGGCCGGGCGTAGAGGGCGAGGATCTTCGGGAAGAGGTCGTCCGTCGGCCCGACGTGTGCCGAAAGCACGAGATCGCTGGTCGGAGCGCCTGCGGGAGATCGACGCTTGGGGCGAGGAGCGGACTGGAGCACCGGCACGGCCACAGCCTACCAAGGAGATCGGGAGCCTACAACTCCCCCGACAGCACCTCGGCAAGGCCGTGACACTTGCGAGCGGCGAGGGCGAGTTCCCCCGCCACCCGGCGCACGAAATCCTCCAACCGCTCCTCGGGAGCGGGTAACTCCTCCACCGGAACCTGCTCGGCGGCCTCCATCACCCCATCCAAGAGGTGACGAATGGAAGCGATCTCAGCGCGAAGGGTCTCCGGGGAAAGCGAGAGGTTCACTGATCCTCCTCCTTCCCGTGCATCGCAACCACATTCTTCTGGATCTTCTCCAGGGTGTTGAGCCCGTAGACGAACTCGTAGGCTGCGTCGAACGCGACCAGCCGGAGGCCGGTGGCATGCTCGATGCGCGCAAGCCAGCGGAGCTTCTGCTCCTCGTCAGGCTTCAAGTCCTGAGTGGCGAGGAAGTCGATGCAGATGAGAGTGAGCAGGTGGCTGGGCTTGTCGCTCTCGGCGAGTTGGGAGGCCCGTTCCAATGCCATGTTCACCACCTCCGCCTGCTCGGCGTAGAGGGAGAAGTCCTTGCGAAATAGCTTGGGCACGGCCGGGATAGTGGGCGGCCCGTCGTCGCTGTCGTCCAGGGTCTCGGAAGCATCTTCGGGAGGAGCTTGGAACTTCGGCTTGGCGAAGACGTTCTTCGGCTTGCCGCTCGACGCCACCTCGGCGTAGACGGTGGAGGGAGAGGGAAGGGCAGTCTTATCCCCGCCCTGCTCGGCCTCGATCTCCGCCGCCTCCTGCTTCTTCTTGAAGGCCTGGACGGTCAGGAGAAGCTCCTGGTAGTTCAGGGCCTCCGCCATGTCGAGCCACTTCTTCGCGTTCTTCACCGTGAGAACCCGGACCAGTTCCCGAACCTTCGACCAGCCCAGCTTGAGGAGCCGGGAGCGGAGCGACGAGTCGAGGGCCGCGAGATCTCCTTGGAGGCAGACCCCGATGTGCCGGAGGTGTTCGGCCTTGCGGCGCGCGAGGCCAAGTTCCTGCTCGGCGTAGTCGTGGAAGGTCGCGTAGCCCCAGGAGGTGTAGATGGGGAGCGAGTTGTTGTCCTCGGAAGGGGTGTCCCACACCTCCACGAGGAGCAGGGCGAGATCCACGTAGTCGGTGTTGACGCGCTCGGCGGCGTCCCGAACACGCTCGCGGAGCTTCTTCGAGTGACCCTTGGTGGCGACGGCCCCGCCGGGGATGACGTGGAACTTCTTGTCAGCCTTCATCGCGTGGTTCTCCTTCTGTTTCGGTTTCAGGAACACGAGGAATCACGATGTCCTTGGCGCGAACCTCGACCAACCAACTCTCTGCCCCCTCCCGGTTCATCAACTCCCCCTCGACGATCACGTAGCTCTTGATCGAGATCCGGTTCTTGCACAACCGGACCAACCCCTCGCCGTAGAGGTTGACCTTGGTTCGGACCGTCACCACCTCGCCGTTGCCGTGGCGCTCGGTGAGCACAGTGAACGTGCAGGAGGGGATCCCGTTGCGGGTCGCGGCGTAGCGCACCGGCCCCATCACCGCGCCGGAAAGGACGATGCGGTTCACTCCGCGCATCACGCACACATCTGTCGCGCGAGCTTGACGGTCTCGCTGTCTAGGCAGGGCAGGACGGAGGCCAGCGCGTCATAGGGATGCTCTCGGAGGCTTGCGGGGACGGAACCGAGCTTCTCGGGAAGGTCGGGGAAGCGGAGCGTCAGGGCCTCCTGCACCTCCTCCTTGGAGGCGTCCCGCTTGCCGCAGACTCGCTTCTTCACCTCCTGGGGGGAGGCTTGAAGAAGCGCGAGCCCAAGCTGGTGGGAGAGGGAGGCGAGAACGCCCCAGCAGAGGGCGACCTTGGCGGCAGAAGAGGCGTTGCGCGGGAAGCTCATCGACTCGGCGCAGATCAACTGGATCTGATGGTCCCGGACAAGGTGGCGAAGATCTCGCGCGATTTCCTGGCTCCGGCGGAAGTTGTCGTCGGCCACCAACACCTTTCGCTTCTTCGCGGAAGGCTCGGTCCGCAAGAGACCGACCTCCGCGACCAACTCCTTGGTCGGAGTGAGCACCACCACCGCGTACCCGACCGAGGCGAAACCCGGGTCGATCCCAAGCACACGCACCTGAGACCTCTCAGGCATCAGCAGCCTTCCGCCGCCGGAGAAGGGCCACCGCACCCGCCGCCATCACGATCCCGTAAACCAGCCGATCAGCATCCTCACCGACCACCCGATCGCCCTGACGCTGTAGCGGGCGACCTAGCGAAGATTCGACGTGCGCTGCGAGTCGAGCCACCTCCTCCGGGTTGTCCTTCCCCCACAAGGAGGCGTAGAGGAAGCACGGAGCACAGGAGAAGAACCGCCCGTCCCCTTCCTCCACAGGGAACTCCCAACGCGCGAGCGGCCGGTCGCAGAGACCGCAACACACCCCCGTCAAGCCCGTCGGAAGCGGGCGGCCCATCCGAGGATCGAACACGACGCGCACGGCGCTCAGGCTACCAGAAGTCCCAGCGCATCACCGCAGACAATCTCGTATTCCGGTGCGGATAGCGTTGGCGTTGCCGTCGGGGCGAGCGCCCCGTAGGCGTAGACGCACGTCGATGGACTACTTTCACGTTCCATCAGTGGCTCCGTCGGAGAGCATGAGCCAGATCCTCGGGATGAACACCCCACAGCGACGGGTCGGGCGGCACTACACCAAAGATCGGGCACTCATTCACCGGCATCGGAATCGGTGGCGGCTCGTCGGGCTCAACGCGAAGCCCGAGCCGACGTTTCGTAATCTTGATCATCGCTGGGTCCACGTCGCCGAGCAGAGCGCGGCGTCCGCAATTTCGTGCAGCTTCGCCCGTCGTCCCGCTGCCGCAGAACGGGTCAATTATAAGGTCACCGGGATCGCTCGACGACTCGATAGCGCGCTGCACCAACTCAACCGGCTTCTGCGTCGGGTGCAACATCACCTTCGCCGTCACTCTCGGAAACTCCCACACGTTCGACCAGCGATGGCCGCGCCGCTTGAACCTGCCTTTCGTGATCATCAACAAGAACTCGTGCTTGTTACCAAAGTCGCCGTCGAGATCGCCAGCCGAGTGGTTGTCCTTGACCCACACGATCACGTTCTTGAGCGTGAGCGGTGGCGCGATGCTGGCGGCCCACAGTGGATACACGTCGTATCGAGTGAACAGGTAGAGCACGCCGCCTGCTGCGAGAACGCGCCCAGCTTCGGTGAGAAACGGGCCGATCTGCACATTCCAGTCGTTCGTCACCGGAGCGTGCGGGTTCTTTCCTACGCGACGATTCGAGTGGTATGCGATCCCGTAGGGCGGATCAGAAATGATAACCTGCGCGGCTTCGCGTGAACGAAGCAGCGCGACAGCTTCCTGCTGGACAAGCTCAATCTCCGATCGTGTCTTGTCACCTCGAATGCGTACATGCCCGATCATGCTCATAGAGACATGAAGCCGGAAATGTCCTCCGGGGTGAGGACCGCCTTCTCCGTAGCGAAGCAGGGCTTGGCAACCACACACCCCTGCGAGCGCGGGGCGTTCGCCACCGCGCACACCCGCGCCGGAAGCGAGCGGTGCTGGATACCTTCCCAGATGGAGCGCGCCACCTGCTTGACCTGTTCGATGGTGTCCTCGTCCCGCTCAATGTGATGTTCGATCAGCGCCTCGGTTCCCTGCGCCCCCTTCTCCCAGTAAAGGATCTTTCCCCAGGAGCAGTCGGCCTGCCACATGGCGATCTGTGCCTGGATGACGTGACCGACGTTCGGGGTCTGGCGAACCTCCCACGCCTTCCCGATGGATTTCGCCTCCAACACCCCGAAGTCAGGGTAGGGGGCGATCTTCAGGAAGCCGTCGGGCCGGACCACGATGCGATGCTTCTCGTCGAAGTAGCGAAGCTCGTGATAGTGAAACTCCCGACGCTTGTACTTCTGGGACGGACAGGCGGAGTCGGCGCAGACGACGGGGCGAGGCTGGAGGTTGTGCTTGTCACCCACCGCAAGCCCGCACGCGCCACAGGACCAACGCCCGTAGAGGGCGGAGATCTTGGGAAGGAGGTGGGTCTGCAAGGCCCAGTGGAGCGCCTTGCCGTGAAGGAAGATCAGCCCGAGGTCGGGGTCCACCTTCCGCTTGCGGACGACCTGGAGAAGGTCGCACAGCACCTCCTCCCGGGGGCAGAGATCGGGCAACGTGGAGGCCCAGAGTTCCCCCACCTGGGAGATGGGAGGGTCTTCGCTCTCCTCGACGAAGTGCTCCCGAACCAGGCGCTTCAGGGTTCCGGGAGGAGGGGTGGAGGAGACCTTCTTCCAAACCGGCTGACCAGACGAACCCATAGTCCTCCTCGACGTTTTCCGATGTCAGCGTTCAGTTGCGCCAGGGAGCGGCGCGTTTGCCGCGCCACCTGCTGCGCCCCCTTCGTGGAGAGAAGGGTCCGACAATCCCAACACACCCACGCCCCCCGGTTCTCCGACCACCCCATCGCCCCCTCGCAGATCGAACACTCGAACTCCGCCTCGTACCCGCCGGAGTGGTTCGGCAGAAGCACGACGCGCGCGAGGTCGGAGGGTGCGAGCATAGCCGGAGCCTTCACAGACCCATCCTCCGCTTCGCCACCGCGAGAGGCAAGAGAATCCAGTCGTCCGGGGGCTTTCCCGGCTCCTCGAAGGTGAGGACCATCCCCGGCTCCTTCATCGCCCGTTGGGCTCCTTCCCGAACCTTGTCCAACCACTCCCGCCGGACAGCGAGGGAGGCGCGAACGGTGCGCTTGTGCTCCAAGAGAAGGTCGGGGGTCGAAACATCGCCGCCCGCCGTAGTTGGATCCCCGCGCGACCAGGCCATCCCGCCGGACCTCTTGATCCGGCGACCTCCCGTCAAGTCGTCGGCGATCCGCTGCTCATGCTTCCGCGAACGGCGGTAGCGATCATAATGCGGGTCCGTGAGCCAACGCGGACTCGGACCTAGCTGCTCAGAACCTTCAGCAAGGACTCGCGGAGCCGGGCCTTGAAGTACGGCTCCTTCTCCAACCGCTCTACGATTGCCAGCTTCGACCCGTGGTCGGTTTCTCCGAGACAAGACCAGCCTCCCTTCTGCCCGATCAGACCGACACGCTCAGCCAGATCGACCATGAAATCCTCGTCAGCGACCTCCCCCTTCTTCTTGACCGGGGTCTCGGAGAGGACGATCTTGTACTCCCCTTCCATCTTCGGGTGGCCGGTCTTGTTCTTGTCCACCCTGAATTGGAGGTTCCCTGAGATCGGTCTCCCGGTTCCTTCGGGGTTCTTCTTCGGGTCGTAGGTGTCCATCACGTACTTTCCCGGCCAGCACTTCACCTCCGTCGAGGCGATGAAGCCCGGAGCCATGCCCCCGGAAACCGTGGTGGGATCTCCGAACACAAGCCCCACCTTCATCCGCTCCTGGTTGGTGAAGAACACCGTCGGGCGACGCCGGAAGTTGTTCTCGCAGAAGTTAAAGGCGGCAACGAGCTTGCGCACGCCCGTCCCCAGCTTACGCGCCTGTTCCCCGACCAGGGAATCCACCGCCGACTTCTTGATCTCGTTCGCTGGCGTCATAAACGCCAGCGAGTCGAGGGCGAGGATGTCGAGTTCCCCCGTCCGCATCATCCCCTCGGCCACGTCGATGCCCTGCTCGGCGTACTCCGGCTTGGAGAGGACGATCTGGTCCGTATCCACGCCCAACGCCTTCGCCCACTGGATCGAAAGCGTCCCCTCGATGTCGAGGTAGACCACCACAAAGTCCCGGGGCTTCTTGCACGCGCAGACGTGCTCCGAGTCCGAGATCACCGAGGAGCCGTCCAGGATGCCGGGAGCCAGGTGCGCCCACTCGGGACGGAGGCGGAAGCACGCCGAGCAGCGGCGCTGTGCGTTGGCGATGACCCGCAAGATCTTCGAGGTCTTGCCGCTGTCCTTCTTCCCCCAGAAGGTATGAACCATCCCCACCGCGAAGCCGCCCCCGAGGGCGTAGTCGAGCGGGAAGATGCCCGACGGAAGGCGGCAGTAGGTCTGAACCCGGTATTCCGCCCCCCGGATCAGGATGTTGGAGCCGTGCATCTTCTTGATCGCGGCGACGGTTGGGCTCACCAACAGCTTCGCCAGCCGGTCCCCGGCGGCCCTCGCCTCCGGGTCCGAGGAGAGCTTCTTCTTCGGCACGATGCCCTCCCGGGCTAGATAATCGGCTTCGTCGCGTCGGCCTTCTTCGCCTGGACGGCCTGGACCTCCTGCTGAAGGCGAGCCTCGCAGTAGTCACGAGCAAAATGGGTAGCGTCGTCGATCTCCTCCCGGTAGCACGGGATCTCCACCCCCACCTCGCAGCGTGCCGACTCGAAGTTGCCGAGGTTCACCGTGAGGCCCATGCTGACGCGGACCTTCGCGGAGGCGGTCTGGAAGACGTGGACCGCGACAACCTCCTCGTCGGTCTGGTTCTGCTCGCCGTTCTGGCTCTTGAAGGTGCGAGAGATCACCAACTGCGTCGGAAGCTGCTCCTGCTGTTGCTGCACGTTGCTACCCTTCGTCTTCGCCATCGTCCGATTCCTTTCCGTTGTTCTTGTCCTTGTCCAGCAAGGTCGCCCCGAGGACGCCATGCGCCTGCCACGCGGCTTCCACGTCGGCGCGGAAGCCCTTCCACTCATCCTCCCCCCGAACATCGCCCCCGCGCTTCTCGAACGCATTCCGCACCGCCTCGATCATTTCGCGGGAGTAGAGCCGGTAGCCCGGCGTTCCGCCCGCCCGGAACGGGGTTCCCGGGAGAATACCCCGGTGCTCCAACTGCTCCAGCGTGACCACCGTTCGCCCGACCGCTTGCGCCAGGGTGCCGACCCGAAAGAGGGCGACCACCCGCTCGCTGCCGTCTGCGAACCGAACGGTTCGTGCTTTCCCCACCGTGGGAGAACGGAGCCTGGTCGTCACCGCCGAATCCACCCGGCCTCGGGCTTCGAGCATCCGCAAGGCGGTCTCGATCATCTCCAGCGTATAGAGCCGGTCCCCCTTCGTGTTGCGCAGGGGGGTCTCGGGCAGAATCCCCTGGCGTTCCCAGAGTCGCACCGCCTGAACCGACTTGCCGAAGGCTCCGGCGAGGGCTCCGATGGTGAACATGGGGATCGAGCAGGTCTCCCCCTCCACCTCCAGGGGAATCAAAACCTCGCGCCACGCCCGGATCGGTTGGAACTGCCTGGCCTCCCTGGTCGCCTGAGTCCGCAATTGCCGATCCGCCCGCCGCTTCTGGCGGGCTTGCCGGTTCTGCTCCATCACCTTGGCCCGGTACGCGGAGTCGGTGTGGTAGCGACTGCGACGACGTTCGTTCAGGTCGTCGCCGTTCTTCTCGTACCAGTTGCGGAAGTAGCCGTCGCTATCCACCATAAATGCAAGGATTATCACAAAGGGGGCGATTGTCAAGCCGCAACCCGCTCGTAAAGTTGTTCGCGCATCTCCGCAAACTTCTTGCAGAGCGGCACCTCGTCGTCCCGAAAGTCCACCACGATAGGGTCCTTCTTGTCCGGGTGGGGGCGGAGGATGCGCCCCACCGCCTGCTCGACATCTGCGAGCGGGGTGGTGAGGAACAGGGTATCGAGCGCCGGAAGGTCCAACCCTTCCTGGGCATACTGGGAGGTGGCGAAGATGATCTGCGCCTTCGCCGCTACCGCCAACGCCTCCTGACTCATCCCGCCCACGTAGGAGCCGCAAGAAGGAGGCTCAGAACCCCCCTTCTCCTGCCACAAGGTCAGAAACATCTGCTGCAAGGTGTCGAGGTGTTGCAGACGCTCCGAGAGCACGATGACCTTCCGCCCCGCTTGCACCGCCTCGACCAGGGTCTCCGAGATCTTGCGGTTGCGGTGCGTGCTCCCGCACAGGAACTTGAGCAGAAGAGACTTCGGAGCAAGGGAGAGGTTGAAGTTGCCCGACCGGACCAGCTTGAAGCCAGTGGACACGCGCTTCACCTTCGGACGGAGACGCTGCTCCTGAGAAGCGTGGAGCACCTTTCCGATGTGGTAGAAGAAGACGCTCTCCGCCCCGTCCTTACGCCGAGGGGTCGCGGTGAGACCGAGACGATAGCGCGCGGCGAACTTGGGCGGAACATGGGAGAAGGTGGCGGCCCCGATACGGTGGGTCTCGTCGAAGATCACCAAGCCCGGCCAACGGTAGAACAAGGTCGAGTACATCTTCTGGGTAAGCGACTGCATCATGCCGATGGCGATGCTCTTGCCTCCAAAATCACAATCGTCCTGCTGGACGATGCCCACCTTCGCGGTGGGAAGGAACTGGGCGATCCGCTCCTTCCACTGGTTGACGAGGAACTCCTTGTGAACCACGACCAGGGTAGGAACCTGAAGCTCCGCCATGGTCGCACACGCCATCACCGTGTTGTGGGTCACCACGAAGTCCCCCAGCAAGAAACGACCATCCCCGTCCAACGTAAAACCAACAAAAGAACCTTCTCCGATCGCTTCCACAGCGAAGCCGCTTCGCGTCGCCGCCTTCTTCTGTCTACACTCCTGGGGACATTTCTTGGCGATACGTTGCACACCCAAGAAAAGCAACGGAAGCTGCGTACACGGAGCACACCCATCGCTCAGGGTGACTCGCCAGTAAGAGGCACCCTTCACACGCTTCTCTCGGATTTCGGCGGCTATTCCCAAGGAGCGAGCCAGAAAAACAGTACCTTCCGCGTAGGCAGGTCGTTTCTGAACGATCTCGTAGCCTACACCATGTTGGTGCCCAGCCGCGTCAAGAAGACCCGCCAAGAAACTGCGGCGATCTTCTAAGGAGGCGCGCAAATAGTCCTGCGGAAACGTAGCGGCATCCCCAACTACCTCGCGCGAGCAGTCCAAGATGCCGAGACCGAAATCGTCGAACGGTTTTGCCTTCCCCACGCGGACGTGCAACCCCCACTGAAAGCCGAGAAAATAAGGATCAATGCGAAGTGGCGGAGCCGAAGGAAAAACCACACCCTCGGAAGGAAAAAATTGCTTCCAGGGGCGCTTGGCTGAAGCTGTCCACGATAGGTACTGTTCGAGAGGAACATCCCGAACTTCCCCGCTCCGGGAGTTCACGAGCGTCAGGATGTGGGCATCGTTGCACACCCAAGGAGCGCCGCGTCGCGGAATGATCTTATACAACAAGCCACTCCCCGTCGTGGTCGAAAGAACACAACGCGGGAGGCTGTCCGGCCCCATAAGGACATCTCCAACCTGAAGATGCTCCACGGGAGTCACCGAGCCGTCGTACTTCAGGACCAGCGTCCCTCGACCCAAGCACTTTCCTGTCCCCGGAGGAGCTTGAAGCAGTCCCCCCAGACCTCCCCCGCGCAGGTAGCCTACGACGGCATCCACCGCCTTCTCTTGATCTTCCCGAAGGTCGCCCACGAAGTCGAAGGGTCCGTGCCAGAGGCTCTCGTTGCCGGTCGTGGTCCGGTCCTCGATGACATGACCGCCCCGGTTGTGGGCAACGAAATACTCGCGGGCCACCCCGAGCATCGTCGAGGTCTCGGTGTAGAGGTACACCGGACCCGGAGGGTCACCCGGATGGTCGCCCACCTTCCGGGGATACACGGTGAGCGCCCCCCGCAGGGCTTGGATCTTGGGAACCGTGAGGGCGTCCTTGCGGAGCCAGGCCCACGAGTCGATCGTCACCTTCATGTTGCGACCATGTGTGCGGGAAACGGAGGGGCCGCTCGGAGTGCGGACGGCCCCTCCGCAAGACCCTAAAACGGAACCGAGTTCCCGTCGCTGCTCTTGTCGTCGAGGTCGTCCGCGTCCACCTTCACCCCCATCAGGCGCTTCTTCATCTGGTCAGGGGAGAGCGGGCGCAGGAGGCGCTCGTAGTTGAAGGGCACGATCTCGGGGAGGATCTTCCCGTTCTCGTCGAGGTGGACTTGGAACAGGCCCTTCACCCGGTCCAGCAGCGTGAGCGGCGAGCCGTCGTCCTTCGTGCCGACCTCCTTCGTCGGGTTCGCGTTCGCCTCAGCGAAGATGTCGGAGATCTTGCGGCCCCTGTAGCTGGCGACCGAGAACAGCTTCGCTATGTCCACCTGCTTGACGTACTCGAACTCGTCGCCGACGCGAGGCACCTTCTCGCCGGGACTCCGCTTGGCCTTCCAGAGGATGGAGGCGAGCGAACCGCGCTCGACGCGGTTCATCCTCAGTTTGAGGATGGTCCCGGTCTTTGCCGGAAAGAACCGCATCTCGTACTGGTGGACCTTCCCGTCCTTGCCCGTCCACGAGGAGCAATCGACCACCGTGAAGTAGCCGACGTAGTAGCGGGCGCTCTCTCCGTTGGGACGGATCAGCTTCTCGCAGCACGGGGTTTCGTCTTCGACCCCGCGCAGGCAGGTGAGGATGGTCTTGAAGCTGTTGTTGATCTTCGGGTTGTGCTCCCACATGCAGGTCGGTTCGTCGTCCACGAAGACGAACTCCTTCGGTCCGACGATCTTCCCGCCCTCCTCGCGGGACTTCGACACCCAGAAGCGGTCGGGGCCGAAGCCCTCCTCCTGCTCCCGCTTCACCCTATCGGCCCCTGAGAACCCGGTCTCAAACCACTGGCCCATGTGCAACTCCTTCTGGCGATCTCGCCGGTTGACGGTCACGGGTTCATCAAGGCATCAGCCCGAACCCATAGAACATGGTAGCAAACAACAAAGCAGTTGTCAAGCAGGAAGGCGGGGAGGACCGAGAAGGTCGTAGCACTCGTCCAGGGTCAGATCGTCAGGATCTTTTCCCTCCGGGATCTCAGGGACGCGCGTGGTGATGCGCGTACCCAACGTAGTGACGACCCGCACCGCGATCTCCTTCCCCGGCTCGTCCCCGTCCCGCACCACCACCACACTCTCGCAGTTGGACACCACCTTCTCCGCTTGCACCTTCCCCAGGCTCGACCCCATGAAGGCCAGCGGCGAACGATACCCCCGCTGCCACAGCATCATCGCGTCAAAGAAACCCTCCACCAGGTAGCCGAGGCTCCCCTTGACCATGAGGTGCTCCCCGTAGAGGTAGAAGTCCTTGCGAAAGCCGGTCGCGTGGACGAACTTCGGGGTCTCCCAGGCGTCGATAGACCGCCCCGAGATGCCGACCAACCGGCCCTTCAGGTCGCGGATCGGAAGGGCGATACGACGCTTCGCCTCCAACCATCCCACCTCCCAGGTCGCCAGGGTCTTGTCCGTCAAGCCCCGCGCGTGCAACCAGGCGCGAGCCTCGGGGGAAAGCTCCCGGAGGGGGTCCAGTAGGTTCTCGGGAAGCGCCGGAAGATCGGGCACCTCCCCACCCGGATCCTCAGCCAGCCAGGTCGGCACCACGATCCCCGCCACCTCCTGCGCCGGAGGCTTCACCACCGCCAACTTCTCCGCCCGTGCCTTCAACACCGCCAGCGAGGGAACATCGTAACGAACGGCGCTGTCGTAGAGCACATCGTACAGCGCCGTGTCCCCTTCCCCAGAGAGCTTCGCCCATCGCCGGACCAGCATGAGCAGCGTGCCCTTGAAACCACACGCATGACACCGGCACATCGACGGCTGATCCGCCGCCACCATCACCGAAAAGGAGGGCTTGCGATCCGCCCGCGACTTGTGCGTCCACGGAGCCAGCGGACAGTGCGCCCGAACCCAGTGCGGGCCGTTCCTCCCGATCTTCGTACAGCCGATCCGATCTAGAAACTTCACGAGATGGTCATGGTCCACGTCCTACTTCTTCCCCGCCGGAGACTTGTCCGGCGTCGGTTGGTCCGACTTCGGTTGGTCCGACTTCGGCGCGGGCTTTCCCTTCTCTCGCTCCCCTATGAAAGAGGCGTAGAGCGTGTCGAAGGCGCGGGCCTTCTGCGGACCCTCTCGACGATGTTCTCGCTCCCGTTGCAACCCCTTGGGCGTGAGCTTGATCTTTTCTCCCGCCCCATCTTCGGAACCCACCTGGAGGTAGCCGTGCCGAACCAGTTGGGCGCGGCAGATCTGAAACGCCTGCTGGAACCGTTCCTTGCTGCGCACGCGGAGCGACCGCCCCACATAGACCGCGTAGGTTCAGTGCTTGACCAGGAGAGGAATCGAGGCAGCAGACATCAGAAGGGGGGCTCCTCGTTCGTCTGGGGGGCCGTTTTCGGATCCGGGGCGAACACCTCTTCGACATCCCCGCTACCCTTCGGGATCTCCGTGAAGTCCATCGCCAGGAAGTCCCAGCGGATGTCGAAATCCTCCGCCTCCCCTTCTCGCGTCTTCAGCGGTTTGATGCGTAGCCTCTTCTCTGCGATCATCTCCTCGGTTCGGATCATCCCGAAGATCATGTCGGCGTTCCAACCCGCCACGTCGGTCAGCGCGATGGACTCGGCCTTGACGGAAGCGGCATCGTTCGACTTCACCTCCCGGTTGAACTGCATGGTGACGACGATCGGTTTCTTCAGCCGCGCCGCGAGGCGCTTCAGTTCGTCGAAGGCGTTGGCCGCCTTCTCGGATCGCGTCTTCCCTTCGACCCGCAGGAGATAGGCCCCGTCCAAAAGAACCAGGTCGGGACTGGCCTCGTCGATCGCCGCCTCGAAGGCGTCAAGGCGGAAGTCGAAGTCACCCCCGATGAAGGCGAACTGGTCCCCTTGGACGAGATTCTGGATGCCCTTCTCCAGCTTGGCGCGCGCGAACGGAGAGAGCTTGCCGCGCACCCAGTCCGTGTAGGGAACCGCGTGCTCGATGCACAGGACTCGGCCCGCCATCGTGCGAGGAAGCATCTCGGTCGTCGCCAGGAGAACCCGGTGCCCGGCCTTCCACGCTTGACGGATGATGAGCGCCGCCGCCCAGGACTTGCCGGTGCCCATGCGAGCGACGAACAGAGCCAAGTCCTGCGGCCAGAGGCCGAGCGTGCTGTCGTTGGCCCGCGCCCACGGGAACAGGATGCCGGTCTTCCCCGACTCCTTCTCCAGGTAGTGCTCCCACGCCAACCTCGCCACGTCGGGGAAGTACGAGATAGTCGATCCTGCGGTGTGGTTCTTTCGGATCTCCCTAGTCAGCGCAGCAAGCGATTCGAGCGCCGCGTTCGGGTTGTTCTGGGCCTGCTCCAAGATCTTCGGCACCCCGGTCTGAAGGGCGAGCCGAAGCCGCGCCTCCAACACCTTGCCGAGGAAGTGGTTGGGGTCGCCATCGACGACGGTTTCGGCGGCGTCGGGACCATCGAGGTTGACCCCGGTCTCGAAATGGATGAGCGGGAAGGAGGGGAGTTTGTGGTGCGCCTTGTAGTAGCCGAGAACGAAATCGTAGGCTTTCCGGCCAGGTCCGTCGGCGGCCAGATCGGAAGGCTGCACACGCTCCATCGCCCGACGCAAGGATGGGGGTCCGCCCATGACCAGGGAGCGGACGAAGGATGCGTCGAGATCAGGCATCGAAGGGTCCCTGGTCGAGGTCGCGCTCCCAATCCCCTGCTTCCTTCGTCTGACGATCCAACAAGATCTTGTTCCAGTCCGGCCCCGTCATGTGCGTCGGGACGACGTAACGCGACAAGGAGCCGAGGCGCGGGTAGAGATCACGGAGGGTGGACAGCGGGAGCGACGACGTGATCACCGTGACGCACCGCTCCCGACCTCGGGAGCCGATCAGGTTGAACAGGTCGTCCTGCCCGAAGTAGGGTTGGGTGGCGTGGGAGGCGGCGAGGTCGTCGAGGACGAGGAGGTCCACGTTCTGCGCGCGTTCGGCGAAGGAGAAGGAGTCGTCGAACATCTGGTTGGTACGAATCGCGTCCCGCATCCGGGAGGCTGAGGTGAAGAGAGCGGTACCGCCCCAGGAGATCGCGGCCTTGGCGAGGAGAGTAGCGGCGACCGACTTTCCCACGCTGGGAAGGCCGTAGATCAACAGGCCGTGCCCGAGATGCGCGTAGCGCCGGAAGTCCTTCGCGTAGGCCCGAAGGAGAGCCCGGACCGGAAGCGACACCTCGTCGAAGCAGAGCTTCGATCCCCCCGTACACTCCCAGAGCAGGGAGGGGACACGAGCGCGGTGCTTGTCCCGCTCCTCCAGGAGCCGGGGCTGGTCCCGGAAGGCGTAGTCCCTCACTTGGCCCCCTTCTGGTTCTGAAGCCACGGCACCTTAGCCTTCGCCGCGTCCAGCTTGGCGTGGAGGGAGGCCGGAGCGAAGGCGTTGGGGTTATTCGCGTACCAGGCGTCCACCTCGGCCTTGACCTTGGCGTAGTCCTCCCACACGAACCTCTCCTGGTCCAAGGCGGAGTGGAGGTAGAGCACCATGCCCAACTCCGGGGCCGTGCGTAGGCCCTTGAAACGGGTCTGGTTGATGTGCCCCCAGTTCCCGAACACGTAGTCCAGCAGCCTCTCCAGCTTGGACAGGGGATACCGGACCAGGAGTGAGCGTGCCTGCCCCCACTCCGGCCCGGCCCACGGCACCGGCTCGTAGCCGGGGAGGAGGTCGGAGAGGCGCTTGTGCCAGGAGGCTTCGAGCTTCAGAATCTCCACGGGAGCCTTCCCAGACGCTTTGCCGGGCTTCCAGGGGGTTTCCCCCTCCGGGGAGCTTTCCGATGCCTTGGAAGCGTTCTTGGACGCTTTGGCGGCCTGTTTGGCGTTCTTGGCGAGAAGGCTGGTCTTGGACTTCTCGGCTCCGGCAGCGTCCGCCGCCATGACAGCCTTCAGGCGGTCGTGGTCCGGCATCGTTCCCTCCTGGTAGGCTCCGGGTACGAACACGGACCACGACTCCGGCTCGGAGAACGTAGCTGTGGCGGCAGCTACCAGTACAGCTACAGCTTGGGCTTGAGCCTGTATCATGGGCCGCGTGTTCTGGCTATAGGTCGTATCAGGTACTACTACTGCGACCACATCCCCACCTCCTGCTCCTTCAAGCGAAGCGCCCTCCGTGGGATGTTGTGCGTGCGAAGCACGCTCAGATCTGATCTCTTCTGGCTGATCTGACCAAGAGGAGAGAGAACATCCGACCGAAGGGAGGATGTGATCTCCCTCTTGGTCAGTTCTGTTTAGGTGGGACGGGGATGTCCCAAGCCAGGGGACGCAGGTGTCCCAAGCAAACGAAAGCTGACCCCCCTCCCCACCAACCCCCTCCTGCTGTTGGAAAACCTCCCACTCCGGGGTTCTCCCCCAAACCGCGTGCTGCGGGAACAGGTAGCTGTTCCCCTGGAACGTGTTCTCGGAGCGTGCCACGTACAGCAAGCCCCCCCTTTCGAGCACCGCTAGGTTTCTGGCGACCTCCTTCCGGCTCAGGCCGGTGTCCAGGGCTAGGGACTCCTGCGTGGGGTAACACAGGCGGCGGGACGCCGTACCACGGCCCCAACGTCCTAGTAGGGCTACTAATACCGACTTGGTACCCCACTGTAGGGCTTGGTGGTCGTACTCCAACACCCAGCAGGGGACGGCTACGAAGGTCCACTTGGTCTGGTACGGGTCCACCACCACCGGCTTCTTCGGGTCGCGGTTTGGCAGGTTGAGGCGCGGGGGAACCGAGTTCCCCATCCATTCGTGGGCGAGGAAGCGGTACTGGTTCGCGGCGTTGGTGTGGTGGCGCGGCAAGATCTCGATGAGGCCCGCCTTGACCAGCCGAGCGATACCCCGCTTGACGCTTCGGGTGGTTTTCCCCAGTAACCGCGCCAGGGTGTGCTGGAACGGGTAGCACTTGCGGTTCCGGCCCCAGTAGGCCAAGAGGCGCGCGAACAGGAACTTGTCGGCGGCGCTCAGGAAGCGGTTGGGGACACGCAAGACCCAGAGGGGGAGGCGGACGAAGGGTCCTGGGTAGAGGGCGGGATCGACGAAGGTTGAGATGTTCGACAAGGACACTGGAGGCTCCTAGCGCGGGAGGGGATGGGGGTTGTCGAGGAGGATCGGGTAGATCGGGGGAGCGGGGAGGAGGATCGGGGGAAGGATCGATGAGATCGCCGACGAAAGCACAAAGGACACCTCCGAGCGGCGCTTTGAGGACGTGTCGGGAGCGCGTGCCGGATTGGCCTGGCCCTGGCTGGTTTCAGCCAACCCAGCTTTTCCCGACACGTCCTCGAAACGTCGCTCGGAGCGCCAGGGCTACCCCGTCCTGGACGCGCTCCAGGTTTCAGGTCGTTTTCGGTCCGAACCTTCTTCGGTCCGCCCTTCAGCTACGCTGCCGACAACTACCCGACCGCTCACTCCCTGTCAAGCAGAAATCGGTAAGTATCTAATCCATCAGGATTATTTGCGCGATGTTATCGAACCCACCCTGAGAACCAGTTGCGTACTTTTCCGGTTCCTGTGTAGTTTTATGGCCTTGCGCGGACCGTACCACCACTAGCTCACGGACCGCCCAGGCCCCGCCGATCCAAGCAGGGCCTTTGGAGCCTGTCAAGTTTTTAGAGGTCCGTCGGAAAAAGGGAGCAACCATGAGCCACGCTGCATGAACGAGAGGGGCCGCCCGACCGTGGGAGCGGGGTCGGGCATCGGCCGGGATTTCCGCCCCCACCCGCACCAACCGCAGACGAGGAACAGGATGGACAGGAAGGGCACCAGCAGGAAACAGAAGCTCGGGAAGGAAAGCACTCCTACCCGGGCAGGGAACCCTCCCGCCACATCTCCCTCTCTCCATGGTGAAGCGTTGCGCCACGGGGCTGGGAAGGGGTTGTTGGGAGTTAACGGCGATCTGCGAGGGCTGCTTGACGTGCGGCCATGTGGTCGGGGGCTACTTCTTCTCGATCCTCTTCGAGGGGGCTGCGCGCCTTTCTGGCTTGGGGGGCTGCGCGCTTTTCGGGAGCTTGCCCTTCGGTACCCACCCCTTCCCGCCGCACGCCTCGCATACCACGAAGCTCGCCAGCGCCCATCGGTTGTCGAGGAGGATCAGTTGACCCCCTCGCTTGAGTCGCTGGAGCGTTCGATCTAGCACCACGTCGTTCTTCCCCTCTACTCCGAGCCGTTTCCTGATCTCCTGGTTCTTCAGCGGTCCACCCACCAGCACGCGCTTCAGTTCGCTTTCCATCGGCTACTCCTAGAACAACAGGGCCGGATCGTTGCCCATCTCCGGCGTCGGTTGAGGTTCTTCGTCCAGTACCTTTCGGGTCGCCAGCGTCGCCGGAATTACGAACACCCGCAAGTCTTCTCGCATCCCCTCTCCTTCGAGCGCCCACACCTTGTAGCGCAGGCACTTGTGACACCACGGTCCTTCGAGGAGGTCCGCACCTAGTTCAAGCCAGTGAGCGTGACGGCGGGCGACGAAACGACAGCGGGCGCACTCGATGCCGTGTGGTCGGTATGTCCACGCCTGCCGGAAACGCGCGTAGAGGTCTTCGAGAAGCTCTTGTTCGATCAGGGTGTTTCGGGTGTCGATCTGTCCGAGGAGGGAGGCCACACGCAGCACGACCGGCGAGCTTGTTTCGGGACAGCCGACCAAGGCCAGTCCCCGAAGCAGCGTGCGCCGAGGAGCCTTCATCCCCAAGCCAGGTAGCGGGTGAAGCCGCCTACGACCAGCCGGATCAGGCCGTCGCCGAAGCGTTCCTCGTCGTCCACCCACCAGTCGTTCGTCGGACCCAACATCGCACGTAGGCGGTCGAGGGGAAGTCCGGGGTTGACGAGCAACCCCCCGGTATAGATCCCGTAGCGGTGTGCGCGCTGCAACTCCTCGCGCACGAAGATCTGAAGCTGCTCGGAAGGGATCGGTTCTCCGTTCCGCCGCTTGTACTCGGGTACCCCGTCCGAGATGAAGGCGAGGTACTTCGCCTCGGGAACATGCGCCAGCTTCGTCACCGCAAGCCGGAGCGCCAAGTGCAGCGGTGTGAGTCCGTCCACGGGGAACGAGACGAAATTCTGCACCGGGAGCCGTCGCGGGACACGCAACACGCTCACCGTACCCGCCTCGGGCGAGCAAACCAACCAGACCTCGAACTCCACGAACGGGTAGTCCAGGGCGGCCTGGATAATCCTTCCGGCGCGCACCGCCCGATCGGACTTCTCCCCTTGCATGGAAGCCGACCAATCGAGGAGCAGGACGGCTCGGAAGCCTCGGTCGGGGCGCGGGGCGCGGAAGATCGGACGAGGCTGGCCGGTGGCTCGCTGCTGGATGACCGCCTGAAGGCTGACGCGCAAACCGCTTCGACGAAGCTCATGCTGTCGTCGTCCCATCACGCGCGCGAACTCCTGGCGCAGCCGGGTGATCAACGCACGATCTTCTGTGTCGAGTGGGGTAGGCGTCCCTTCAAGGCTCGCGTCCTGAAGGAGCACTCGTGCTGGAGTGTCCGACCGGAGGAGATCGTCTGCGCCCATTCGGTTCGGAAATTGAGAACGAGCACGCGCCACGATTTTGTGCATCGCAGCATCGTTCCGATGAGCCAGGTTCTTCAACGCCCTCTCGTCACCCAGGTCCGTGGCGAAGACCTCGCTGACCAGTCGTTCGGCTTCCCTAAGGGTGTTGCGCGAAGCGCGGGTAGGAGCGGTGAGCGGACGGGCACGCTCCATCATGGTTCGTGTGGGGGTCTGGCAGAGGTTCACCACCTCACGGAGAGCTTGGACCCGTTGGGCAACCGAGGCCGTCGCTGCCAGTAGCCCGAGGTGCTGGTCTACCCAGCGCATGAGCAACCACTTCGCCACGGGGATGGTCGCGTCGGGGCCGCGTTGGTAGACCATTCGGAAGGCTTGCTCGGTGGTAGGCAGGAAGCGCAGGAGGCGGGGAGGCGGGGGAAGGCTCGCCTCGACGCAACTGAGCAGGACGAGGAGATCTCCTCGGGAGGTGTAGGGGAGCGCCTGTTCGCAGGCGAGGCGACGCAAGGCGTCGAACGAACCGGGGAATATCTCGACCCACCACGACTCGACCCGGTGTACTTCGAGCAGCCCGACCATGTGGTCGAGTAGCTCCCGGAGCCGTCCTGCGTCCGGGGACTCTTCTCGCTGGTTCTCGGCCAGGCGTTCGATCTTTTCCGCGTACTGGGCGCGGAACAAGGCGAGCGCGGTGGGGTTGGTTTGGAAGACGATGTGGGCGAGGAGCCGTTGCGTCCAGCGAACGGCCCGGGGATCGCCAAGCGGAACGACCAGTCGATAGCCGTCGGTGGTTGGAGGTCTCCCGTGGATCAACCAGAGTTTCCGCCCGCAGAGACGGGCGAAGGTGTCCACGGTCTTGGCGGTGATCCTTCGCCGCTTTTGGTACAGATCTCGCTCCACGGTCAGGGAAGGTACTCAGGGAAAGCGGTGCCGGGGAAGGTGTCTGCCATCCATTGCGCGGCGGTGGCCCGGTCGTGCTCCTCGAACTTCCCCAAGACGCAGCGCAACGCCTTCTCCTCCCCCACCAAGGGGATGTCGGTCACGATCTGCACCACGTCGCGTGGCGAGATGATGTAGCCGCTAAAGCCTTGCCGGGTCAGGTTGGCGAGGACCAGTGTCCGGTTCAGGAGAGATTGCTCCACCTTCCCGACCGCCGCCGTCACGAGATCTGCTTCCTGTGCCGCCGTCGGGTAGCCGAGCGGCCAAAGCCGCAGGCGCGAGCGGAGGTCGTGGTTCAGCCGGTACGTCCCGCTCTCCTCCTCCACCATCGTCGCCGTGACCCAGAGCGTCGCCCCAGGTTGGAGGTGGAAGACCTGTCGCGCTTCCGGTACCACCACACGACGGCGGAAGTCCGTGAGGGCGTTCAGGTGCTTCTGCATCGCGGGTCGGAGCGACGCGAGTTCTTGCAGCAGGAGCAGGCAGAACCCGGTCTCGTTGGCGACCTCGATGGCTGACACGAGCGGCCCGAGTACGAAGGGACTCACCTCGGCGTCGAGGTAGTGGGAACCGACCAGTTGCTCCCGCTGCGTGTCCTCGGCGCAGTCGTAGTCGATGAAGTGCTTCCCCCGCGAAGCGGCCCACGCCTCCAGGCTCAGGCTCTTGCCCACGCCCTTCGGCCCGACCAGTCCGAGCGGGAGGCCACTCGACGCGAAGGTGTCGTAGAGAGGGAAAAGGTTGAAAACGTCCGCGTAGGCCAACCCCTCGGCGGGGCGGCAGTCGGTGGTTGGTATTCGTTGGAGAACCAGACCCATTCGTTCCTCCTAGCAGGAAGGAAACGGATTGTCAATGGAAGCGGAGGAGGGGCTACTTCTTGGCCTTGGCCTTGGCCTTGGCGGGGCGGTTCAAGGCGTTGATCGAACCGGGGAATATCTCGACCCCCGCAGGGGCGGGGAGCGTCGGGGCGCTCTCGGGCAGGTATGCCTCCTTGGCCTCGTCGAGGGCCAGGCGGATCTCCTTGTTGGGGAAGTCCTTCAGCGCCCACGAGGGGTCGCCCAGGCAGGACGCGACCTCCTCGGCGGTGATCACGCCCGCCTTGACCAGCTTCTCCAGCTTCGAGGGGTCGAACACCGTCTGGGCCGGGATCGTGGTCTGCACGCAGACCGCTTCCTTGCCCTTCGCGGCGAGCAGCGCGTAGACCTTCTCCGCCACCGGCTCCTCGCTCTGGCGCTTCTCCGCCAGCAACGCGCCGTAGCCCGCGACCTCGGCACGGAACCCGCCCTTCTCGTTCTCCGTTCCCAGACCCTTCACGATGTCGAGGAGGTGGGCGCGGAGCGCGCCGTAGCGGTCCTTCGCCAGCTTTTCGATGGACTTGACCACCGAGAAGGCCAGCGCCTCGACCTCCACCGGCAGGCTCCCCGGTGGGGCCTGGAACAGCGCGCCCCCGGTCACGGGGCGCAGCGACTTGACGACATCGAGCTTCTTCTCATCGATCTGTTTGTCGGTCATGGCGGATCTCCTTCGAGCAGCCGGACCGCGAGACCTTCGCGGCGCGATGCTCGACTCACCACCGAATGTGGTAACTGACTACAAGATTGTCAAGAGGAGGATGAAGCCTGAACGGGCCGGAGCAGCTTGCGACGGAAGAACCGGCACGAGGGCGCGGAGGCCGGTCCCCAGAAACAAGGGGTTCCGTCCTGGCGGGGCGCGGTGCAGGTCCCCTCGCAATCCCGGCGTGAGAAGTTCGCCGGGGACTCGGGACGAAGCCACACGCAAGGGTGCCGGTTGTCCTCGGCCACCACCTGCCGATGAAGCTCCTCGGGTTCCGGGACGGGGGTGACCGCAGGCGGGGGCGGGAGCTTTCCGGCGGCTACCGCCAGAAGCGCCGAGGTGGCCCACTCCTCGAACGACAGACCCCGCTGCTTGCACCACGCGCGGAGCAGGGTGTAGTCGCTGCGCGTCAAGTCCAGCTTGATCTTCACCCGATCAGACATCTTCCGCTCCCAAAAGCGCCAGGTCATCGCCGTTCCGCCAGGTCTCGGCGAAACTCCAACGAGATCGAGCAATTGTCGTAGACCGGGCACAGAGGACAGGGTACGCCTTGTATCTCCTGGCACTTCTCGACCTTCCGCGCACGCAGCACCCGCTCGAACTCGGGAGTACCCGGCGCGTAACCCCCCATCTCCACGAGAACGTGGAGTCGTCGGAGCGACTCGTTCACCCGACCTTCGCGTGGCGACGGATCTCCTCCAGTACCAGACGCGGCGAGGACACCGCGCGCCCGTAGCAGGGGGTCTTGTGCAGGTACACGATCTGCCCCTTCTTCGCTGCCTTGAAATCCTCCGCGAATGTCCCTTCCTGAAGCCGAACCACGCGGCCGCCAGGCTCGATCTCTTCTCCGCAGCCCGCGCAGCGGGGGGTGTGGTTGGTAGGCATTACATCCTCCGATGTTAGGAGCCTACGAGCAAGCGCAACCAAAAGCAAGTGGTTTAGGGATTGTCAACCTGTCCCGAGGACATCCAGACAGGCCTTCAGCGCCAGCATATCTGCCCACGCTTCCTTCTTCAGGGCGGGTTCTCGAAGCAGGCGAGCCGGATGGTAGGTGACGCGGAGCGGAACCCCCTCCCAAACGTGCCAGCGTCCGCGCCACTCTTCGAGCTTCTTCTCTTTCCCGAGAAGCGCGGTAGCGGCGGTCTTGCCGAGAGCGACAAGAAGCCGAGGGCGCACCGCGCGAAGCTGCCCGACCAAGAACTCCGCGCAGGCCTCGATCTCCGCCTTCTCCGGCGCTCGGTTCTCCGGCGCTCGGTGCAGGACCGCATTGGTGATGAAGACTTGGTTCCGGGTCAGGCCGATCGCCGCAAGCATATTTTCCAGGAGCCTCCCCGAGCGGCCGACGAAGGGCTCTCCTTGTCGGTCCTCGTTCTCTCCAGGACCCTCACCCACGAAAGCGATCAGAGGATGATCGGGGCCTGCTCCGAAGACCAGCGAGGTCGCGGCGAGGTAGAGCGGACACTTTTGGCAGGTCTCCGCACGATCACGGAGGTGTGCCAACGTCGCTCTCCCAGCGTCGAGGATCGAGGACGGAAAGAGCGCCAGGTTGTTCGACGGCGCTACGGGGCTCTGGCGGTCAGCCACTTCGCCACCTTTCCAGGGCGGGGGTGAAGACCAGTCCGTGTTGCTTGGTGATCTTGTAGGGGTCCCGCAAGTCTGCGACCGCCTTGTCGATCACCGCCGGTTCGGGACGCCGCCAGGAGGGATTCTTCTGGAAAGTAGTATTCATGGGCGAAACCGGCTTCGTCAGGACGACCCGGGCCAGCTTCCACCTCCCCGGGTCGGGGAGGCGCTTGTGCCACGATGCGGAGGCTTCGCCTGGCTTTGCCAGCAGCTTGTCGATCTGCCTTGCGGTGAGCGGATCCTTCTCGTAGAGCAGCGCGTAGACCTTCTTTGCCTGCTCGTTGAGCCTCCCGCTCGCTTGAACCTCCAGGTACGCCTCGACCGAGGTGGCCCGCATCCTTACTTCTTCCCCCGCTTCCGGCGGTCGGGAAGGTCGTTCTCGACGAACACGTTGCCGCCGCGTACTGGGGTGTCCTTCCAGAACGCCTCGGCCTTGGCCCGGTCGTCCAAGATCTTCGCCGCCTCTTGGTTATTCGCGTCCTGCTGCTCGTGGCCCTGGTACCACGCCTGCTTCTCGTCTTGCGTGAAGCGGGCGGGCGGATGCTTGAATCGGTGCTCCTTGGCGGCGAGCTTCCCCGCCTCGAACGCCGCGTCCAGCGCCGCGTGCGTTCGGTTCGCCGCACGGTGCTTGTCGGCCTGTCGTTCAAGGTCGGAAACGGTCGGAGCGGAGAAGTCCGGGGAGAGGGCGCGGGACGCCGAGTCGGCGCGTCCCCGCTCGATCATTCTGGGAAAGGCTCCCCGGGAGTCACTCCGCTCGTAGCGACGGTTGGTTACGGAGGGCGGGTCCGCCGACTCGACCGACTCGAAGTCGAAGGTTACCTCGTTCTTGAAATTGGTGACCGGCACCTGCCAGTCGAAGCGTGTCTGATATTTCGTGCGCTTCGTTTTGGCGATCTCCTCCTCGGCGTTCTTCATCACACCCCAGACCCGGAGGTAGAGGTCGTGGCGAGGATCGCCTTGCTGCTTCGTTACCTCGTTCTTGAAATTGGTATAGGTGATGTCCTGCGTGATCTTCGGCATCGCTGCCGCGAGATCGTCACGGGACACGAACCCCCGGTAGGGGTAGTCGCGCATCTGGAGCATCACCGTCGGGCCGAGCGTGGGCAGGTACTTCGTGCGCAGGTTTTCCAGGTCGCCCTTGACCCTGGCGCGCACGATCACCTGGTTCGCCTTGTCACGATCAGCGACGACGGAGAAAAAGCCGAAGGGGGTAAACAGCCACACAGATCACATCCTTTCCGCCCGGAGGGGAAGCACAACAGTACTCACCGGGTTAGGAACAAAGTAGCAAGTGGCTTGGGGATTGTCAAGGCTTGTGTAGGAGCCACAGACCGATCCCTGCCAGGACGGGGAGCAGGAACAGGAGCATGCGCGGGTTGTAGAAAGATCTGCGGCGGGGCATCAGGTAGAGCGCCCCAGAGATCAGTACACCCTTCGCATAGCCTCGGGGGCGGGTATCGATCTCCAACATGACCTACTCTACCGAGCGACCATGTGGTCGCACAAGGAAAGATCCCAAGATCGCGCGGACCGGGGAGAAGACCGTCATCCTTCACACTACGCCGGGGTGGCGTCGAGCGGCAAACCAGAGGGGGCGTCCTGGCGCTTCGCGGCGGTCCCGGGATCAATGTTGATATGCCTGCTGGCGAACGGATTGTCAAGCGGTCAACGTCGTCGTGTTCGCTCGCGGTAGATGCTTGTGATCGCTGCCCGGATCTCCGCCGAGAGGGCGTAGTGTGGGGAGTCGGTGACCTCCTCGTAGCGCGCGTAGTGAAGACACCCTACGCGCACGACCTCCTGCCGGAGTGCTGCCTGGAGAGCTTGTTCGATTTCCTCGGGGTTCGTTTCGGGAAGGGGTTGTTCGAGGACGAAGCCGCAGACCCAGCAACCACAGCGGAAGTGGGTCGGGGGGTCGCCGACCGACGCGATCAGGATGCCGGTAACTTCGAGGAGCGCGTGCGCGAGGATGGGGATTCCAGCGAGGAAGCGATCATTGGCGAGAGCCACACCTCGGGGGTATCAGATCAGGGTGTGGGGTTCAACGAAAAGCCCGGCGGCGAGGGGCGAGGAGCCGCAGGGGGGAAACAGCCCTCGTCCCCCGCCACCGGAACCCGAGCTACTTCGTCCAGGCCGATTTGCAGGAGGCGAGGGCGCACTTGACCTTCTCCTGGATCTCCGCCTCCAGCGTCTCGTTCTCGCTATACAGGGCGGTGCGGACCTCGCGGCGGAGGTGGTGGAGGTCGATGCCGCCGGTCCGGCCGATGCGGGTGGCGATGCGGACCAAGGCGCGCACGACGCGCCGCGCGTGGATCGGTGTACGCTCGACGTTCTGCGCGGTGAGCGCGCCGTCGATCGTCGTGGTGAGGAGGGACTGGAAGGCGGCGCGGGACCAGCCCGACCCCGCCTCCCCCTCGTCGTAGTAGCCGTGCGCGGCGAGATCGCTGGCGACCTTTGCCAGCGAGTCGTGCTTCGCCGGATCCGCGTCCGCGTCCGCTTCGAGGTTGGGTTCGACGCCCTTCACCGCTTCGGCCACGCCCACCACCTTCGGGCCGCGCCAGCCGCCGTCCACCGACAGGATGCGGACCTCGCCGGAGGGCAGCACGGCCAGGTCGCCCGGCTCGATGGCGCGGGGGAAGCTCGCGGGCAGGTCATCCTTGCTGTCCGAGCCGTACTTCTCCGCGATCTCGCCCAGGTCACCTGTGACCTCGATCAGCGTGAACGCCTGGGTGAGCAGCGCGCGGCAGATCACGCGGTCCCGCTTGCGCCCGTGGTTGTCGAACACCGCCGAGCCGAGGGTGGTGTCCTTGTCGAACAGGTAGAGGCGCACCGTACCGTCCTTCGACTTCGATCCCGCCACCGGGGAGCCGAGGCCCGCCGCATCGCCGAGGGTGCCGCCGCTGACGCCCACCCCCTCGCCCACGGCGATGGCCGCCGTGAGGGGGGTCGCGGCGGTCGGCCGCGTGGTGGTGGAGCCGAAAGGATGCGGGTGAACCAGGGTGGTCACGTCCTTGAAATGCCCGTAGTAGGGGGTCCAGATCGTGCCGTCCGAGAGGCAGAGGAGGTCGCCGCGCACCATGTCGTACTTCGCCTTGGCCTCGGGCACCGTGAGGCTTTCGTCGCACAGATCACGCACCGAATGGTACAGCCCCTTCTCCAGCGCCTTCGGGATGACGAGGTCAACGAAGCCGTTGTCGAGCGCCGTCTGGAGGTCCGAGGGGAGCAAGTTGTGTTTGAGGGTTTGGATTCGCATGGTCGTCCTTTCCGGGCTTCCCGCCCCTGTGACTGATGTCTTGCAGGAAAAGGGACGCACCGTGCTTCCCTTCCTGGTATCCGCTTCGTTCAGAGCACTTCCACCGTCGCTCCGGGGTACTGCAACGTGAGGAGCGCCTTCATCCAAGCCAGGTGCTTCACCGCCACCCACCACACCTTCTCCGTCGCGTCCCAGCGGCGCTCCTTCCAGGGGAGCGTCTTCACCGTCGCCACGAAGTTGGGGTTGTAGGGGGTCTTCACCCACATCTCCGACCCCACCACCGTCAGGGTCACCACCGGCCCCGCCTTGACCGGAGCGGGGTTCTGGATGATCTTCGCGTTCTCGACCCAGGCGATTGCCTGGGTCACCTGCTTCAGCAGCCCTTCGTGGTTCGGCCAGTGCTTCTTGACCGCCATCACGAAGGCCGTGTGCGCCGACGCGGGCACCGACCACTTCGCCTTCTCGGTGCCCTCAGCAGGGTGGAACTTCCGACCGGGGATCGCCTTCAGCGCGTCCTTCCCCGCCTTGTTCCGGGGACCGACCAGCCAGAGCCGCCCGTCGAGGAAGGTGATGGTCGCCAGCCCGCTCGCCGCCTCGCCGTTCCACATCGCCACGAGACCCACGTAGCCGAGCGCCTCGACCAGCGAGCACAGCGCCGTGCGGGACTCGGTATCGCACTTGTGCGAGAGTACCCACTCGATCCGCTTTACCGGCTTCCGCCAATCCTTCTCAGAGGGGGCGGCGGCGGAGAAGAGGTCGCGCTCGACCTTCAGTAGCGTGTCCACCGTCATCGGGTCGAGTCCTGCGACCACCACTCCGGCCCATGCGGCGCGTGCCGCGTTCACGTTGGCGGGGATGGTGGCAGCGAGGAGCGCGTTGTCCAGCTTGCGGCAGATGGGACCGACCCCCACCTCCATCGAGGCGACATCGGTCAGGTCTTTGCCGCAGCGCACACAGGCCCGAGAGGGGTCACTAGCAAACGCGAGGGACGGCATCGGTGGAGCCTCCTTCGGGGAACCTTCCCCGACCGCTTCCAACATAGCAACTGGCTTTTCGATTGTCAATGGGGTTTCGATCTGTGTGCCTGTTCCCGTCGGTGCGGTGAGAAAAAAGTTCCCAAAGATGTCTTCGCTAGTCGGCACGACTCCCTCCGAACAGACGCTCGACCAGTCGAGCAATCTCGGTCTCGACTTCCCGCTCCGCTGCCGCGACGTGGTTCAACGTCCGATTCCTCGCCAGGTTCGTCGGCTTCCCGAGAGCGCCCCTGGTTGCACCGAGAAGGTGGCTCGTCGCTACCAGCGCCGCAAGCTCGACCAGTCCTTCTCGGAAAACCACGACCACGGAGGGGGAGCTTTCCGTTCCCTTGGTCGCGCGTCGGCGAGCGTAGTAGGCGTGCGAGCGGGGGCTGTGCTTGTTCTGGTGTCCGGCGGCGGCGCGCTTCGCTCCGTGGTCCTGAGCGTGGAACGCGCACAGGGGTAGCCGCCAAGGGCAATGGGAGCAGACGGCGGATGTAACCGCTGGGCGCTCGCACGCCGAGTAGCCGCAGACTCCGACCACCTTCTTCTTAGAAGTGGAGTCCCCGCGCACGCGCGTCCTGGAGGATGGCGTCGAGGATGTTGTTGAAGTGCAGGACCTCGGCGAGGGTGTAGTCGATAGAGGAGCGGGCCGCGCCCTTGCGCTGCTCGATGTGGACCACCGAGCCGCGCTCCAGACGAACCACGATCTCCCCATCGTCGAACGTCACACGATGTTCGACCGTTTCCAGATCGTCCGGCAGCATGGGTTGTGGTTGACTCATGTGCGTCTCCCGAGGAATACCGTAGTAAGTGGGTTTCGGGTTGTCAACGGAGGCGCGAGTCGAAGTCAGCGACGGATCAGGGAAAAACGGAAACAACGGAAGACCGTGTGGGGGAGGTAGTGGTCCTGGCCGCTCCGTCCGCAGCGGGAGCAGCGCGCTCGGAAGGTAAAGAGATCGACACCGCGCACCCACCACCACAGGTAGTTCAGCCACTTGGGCGGCGTCCAGTGGACGAGGTGCGGCGTGTCCGTGGCGGAACGGGACGGAGCAGGCTCCGACAGGTGGGCACCGTAGCGGGTCTCACCGAGCGTGCGATGAGGCTTGTTCATGGAACCTCCTTACGGGTTCTCGACCAGGACGAAGAACGGGGGTTCGTCGGCGGGGCGGGTGCTGTGCTCGCGGCGGAGCGCCTTCTTTTTCTGCGCCCGCGCGAACGCCTCCTCGTAGGACTGCAATTGGCGGATGTGGATGCGACGCTTGGCGGCGATGGTGACGAGAAGCTCGGGGGTGAGATTGTCGTCCCAGGAAAATAGGGTGGATATCAGGCCGACGAGCTTGTCGCCCTTCCACTCGGGAGACCAGCAGAGGGCGACCTGGTTTCCCGTTAGGCTACGGAAGGCCACGGCGTCGCCCGTCGTGAGCCGCTTCGCTAGCCGGAGGTTAGCGCGTGCCCAGGCGGCGAACAGCGCCCGGGGGCGGTGCCAGAACGGTCCGGTGGCCCAGACGCGCACGTCGAGGGAGAGAGTTGGTTTCGACATAGAGGTCTCCTAGAGATGGGGGCCAGGCCGCTTCCCCGTGCGGAACCAGAGCCGGTAGTCGTTGGCAATCGTCGCGTGGTCGAACACCAGCGGGAGCTTCGAGGGGTCTTCCTCGACACTCCAGAACCGGATGTTCGTAGCGTCGTCGGCGGCCACGGGCTTCTTCGCCGGGTCCTTCGGGTGGGCGATGAACACCGTGGAGAGAACGTGGCGGCGGGGGTCGCGCTTCGGGTTGGAGTAGGTGAAGAACTGCTCGACGGGGATCACGTCGAGCGAGGTTTCCTCCCGTGCTTCCCGAACGGCGGCGTCGCAGAGCGACTCGCCTTCGTTCACGAAGCCGCCGGGGATCGCCCAACCAAAGGGCGGGTTCTTGCGCTGGATGAGAACGATGCGGTGGTCCGGGTAGACGATGAGGATGTCCACCGCAGGGAGGGGGTTCCGCCAGGGTGAGGGTTCCTGGTCGGTCAGGTAGAGCTTCTGGCCGTTCTCCCACCCCCGATCCTTCGCCACCGTGTCCAGGCTTCCGCAGGACCCGAAATCCAACCGGAGAGGGGAGCCGGGGGGCGGGGGGTAGACACCAAGTCCAGTGTAGTGCCGCAACGTCAGTTTCGCGTGCATGGGTCACTCCTGGTGCTTCGCGCACCGCTGTAATGGGGTGCCGTACCGCTTCTTGCGGACCTGAACGGCAGGCTTACCACAACAAGCCGACCCGTCCGGGCCGCGCTCGGTCTCGGGGAGGTAGGCGTTGCAGCAGTAGAAAAAGATCACCCCATCCCGTTGCTTGGTGTGAACATCCGGGGTGACGATGCCGCGATAGCCGATGATGCTGTGGCATGCGCAGCGATAGCGTCCGGTCCAGCCCGCGAGGGGTTTCCAGTCGTGGGTGAACGGAAGGGGCATGGTCTCTGGTCAGTCCATCAGGAGCTTGCTGAAGCGGTCCGCCTCGACGGGAGCGGGAAGTTCCTCGGGGTTTTCCTTGGCCGGGAGCTTCTCGGTCTTCTTGGTCGGGGAGGGGAGGATCAGACCCAGGTGGTTCAAGATCTCTGCTTGCACGCGCAGGGCGTCCTGTTGGGTATTCGTGGGATCTGGCGTGCGCGCGAGCGCCTCGTTGCGGTCGTACAGGTAGATCAAGAAGGGCCGCAGGCCGTGGGCGATCAGCAGGAGGTGGCGGCACGGGTACCGCAGGGCGTTGCAGGCGCAACGGACCACCGGACCGCCGGGGTCGTGGATCAGGGTCACGTCGTAGGTTGTTTTCGGGTTCGAGAAGGAGGGGACCTTGGCGAGGAGCACCTGTTTCGGCTTCGGGAAGCCGGACTTGGGAGACCACCGGGGCATCACCCCTCCTGTCCGGCAAAGCCGGATATTTGCTCGTGGCCTGAGCCGCCCGCCATCTTCATGGAGGGGTCGGCCCAGATTAGGTTAGAAGCGGTGTAGCCGCGCACCACGCGCCCGTGGGGGCGTCCTTCGTATTTCAGTCCCCACTCCTCGGTCAGCACGCGAAGCAGCTTGGAGATGGAGGTGCGAAGGTCGGCGGAGAGCGCCGACACTTCCTCGAAAGTGAAGGACACGCGCTCGTCCCCAAGCAGGTCTTCCACGAAGTCGGTCACGTTTTCGTAGGGCATCGTCACACCGCCACACGCGCGAGCGCCGTCGGTCCCTTGCACCTCGGGCAGCGATCGTGTCGCGGCCCCGCGCCCGAGATGCCGGGTTCGAGCACCGCGTTCCAGAAGCACGGCCCGCCTTCCGTCATGGGGAGCTTCTTGACCGCTTCGATGTGCTTGCAGTTGGTCCCTGCGTGCAGATGGCGGGCGAAGAAGTCGGGGCAGGTACAGGTCCACCCGTTGAGCGTCTTCGCCCCGTCCAGGCGGGGACCGTAAAGCGGTCCGTACTCGACGAGGTACTTCGCGCCCTTCGACCCCTCCACCGTTCGGCGGTAGCCGTTCAGGCTGGCGCAGTAGCGGGCGATCTCGATGGTCAGGTCAGGCATCACTCTGCACTCCCGCATCCTCCGCCGTCGGGTAGACCGGCTGCCCCTCCGCGTCCGTCACCAAGCGGGCATCCGCCCACAGGAAGGATACTTCGCCGACGCGAAGCTCCAGGGTGACGGTCCCAGGCGGTTCCGAGGTCCGCCCCGTCCAGACGGCGGGAATGTACCAGGGGGAGCCGTTCCTTCCGACCGGCGCTTCGAGCAGCACGCGCATCGCGCTCTCCTTCGGGGATCCTTCCCCGATCAAGAGTAGTATAGCAAGTGCTATGCGGATTGTCAAGCCTACTAATCTACTTCTTCGATGACCGGCTCCGGCGACACGAAGATGTGGTAGCCGCCGCCCGTCGAGCCGATGGGGACGAACCCCTCGACGTGGAAGGGCTGCCCGGTGCCGACGCTACGGAAGGTGCGGGGTACCTTCGGCGCGAAGGGGTCGCAGAGGGCGTAGAGGCTCGTCGTCAAGAAGTCGCCGCGCACGCCGAAGAAGCGCGCACCCACCGGGACGGGGGAGGTCGTGTCCTGGCCCGCCACCGCCTTGAAGCGCCAGACGACCTGCTGGCCCGGCTGGGGCGTGGTGAGCTTCCCGAGGGAGGTGGCGTGCTGCACCTCCTGGTCCTCGTCGTTCTCCGGCTCCTGGTTCTCGATGGCCTGCTTCTTCGTCTTCATGTCCGATCTCCTACTTCGGGTCCTGGGTCTGCCGACAATGGCGGGTCTGCCACGCCGGGACCAGCATCACCGCGACCATGTGATCGCGGAAGCCTTCTTGGGTGGGGTGCGTGCGTCGGATGTCGGTCAACGCTGCTTCCTCGGCCTCGTCCCGGCTTCGGGCGAGCACGGTGGCTGCCCAGAAGATCACCGGGCCGGGCGTGAACACCGTGCAAACCAGGGCGTAGAGGTTCAACGCCTCCGTCCCCGTGGGGGGCGCGACTCCTTGACGAGGCTCGACATCGCCACGCTGAAGATACGCCGCAGCCGAGCCGATGTTTTCGCTCCGAGGAGGATCAGCGGACGGTGTTCCGTGTCCCGTTCCGCTTCTTCCCGCTCCTTGTCCGCGTGGGTTTCCAGGAGTGCCCGGAGATGCACCATCTCCCGGTAGGAGAGGAGGATATTTCCCTTGGGGAGGGCCATTCACGTCGCTGCCCCTGTGAGAACCGGCGTGTAGCCGAGCGTCCCGACCAACGCGAACAGCTTGTGCTCCGCTTCCAGCAGCAGGCCCATCCGCGTGGCCCGATCCAGCCCCGCATCCTGGGGGATGCGGATGAAGAAGACGTGGGCTTCCTCCGCTCCCGCCATCACGTAGGGGATGTCGTTCCCCAGACGGAGCAGCAGGAGCAGCAGGTCTTCCGAGGGCATGGGGGAGGGGAAGTGGGCGCGAATTGTTTCGCCCTTCCGCTCGATGTTCACCTGAACCATGCCCTAGAGATTAGCAACTAGGGCGTGGATTGTCAAGAGAGCGTCACCTCACCGCCGCGAACACCGCCACGGAGGCCACGGTGGAGAGCAGGAAGCCGCCGATGAACGCGATGCTCGACCCGTGACGCTGCCACCACCCGGGTTGGAGCTTCTGGATGGCCAGGTCGGCGTGCCGCAAACGCTCCTCGTAAAGCTCCCGATGCGCCTTCATCACCTGCCGATCGGCCTCGAACGTGCGACGAAGCTCCGGGTAGCGGATACGGTAGAGGGCGTCCCGAGCGGCTCGCGCCTCCGAGACCACGATGCCCGACCTGGGCGGGCACGTCGCCGGAGCCTGAGCACAGGAACCCGCTTCCAGCGGCTCCACCCAGTCCCCAACCGGGACGCCGTCGGGGAGCTTCTCCTGGGCCGGGTCAGGAGGGAGGGGCTGCTCCTCGACACGGTGGGCCTGGGGCACGGTGGGTGGGAGGGTGGGTGTCGTGGCACAGCCGAGCGAAGCGCCGAGAAGCAGGAGGGAGAAGCCTATCTTCGGAGGGTTCGTTCGTGTAGGAGAGAGCGCTACTCGTCGGTGGCGCGCATAAAGATGTTCTTGATGTCGAACATTTCTCGATCCCACCGCTTTTTCCAAGAGATAGACTCCCAGGCATCCAGTTAGCACGCGCAAAAAAATTTGTAGCTTTTTTTTTGCTATCATACGGCCATGCTCCTCCTCGAACACGATCAGCTTCCCGCCGAGCGGAGCGGGGTCCAGCACTTTCCGAGAAGCCTGGGCGTTCCGAGGCGGGAGATGCCGCAGATCAAGCTCGCTGTGCGCGACGAGTTCTTCGCTCGTTTGCGCGCCCGAGGGGTCGAGGTGGAGCGGCGCGAGGTACAGGCTCGTCGGCTTCATCCGACCCAGAAGGAGATCAACTGGGATCTCGCTGCCGAGACCGCTGGCCAGATCCGTAGGGAGGGCTTCAGTTTCCCCATCATCGTCGCGCGCGACTTCTACATCCTCGACGGCCATCACCGATGGGCCGCCCAGTACCTCGCCGACATGGAGGCGCGCATCCCCTCCTACGTGATCGACCTCGGCATCCGTGACCTCCTGAAAGCTGCCCGCGACTTCGAGGGCACCACCTACGAGATGCACGCCCTCCTCGCCGACCTGCGAGTGTTGACGGAGCTTTCCTTTCCTGGGGACTGCACCCAGAAACGGCTGCGACGGGCGGTGAGGCGGGTGGGGGCGGAACTCCGTTCGGGAGGGAACCACGACACGGTGGTTTCCGGGAGCCGAGTGATCACGCAGATCCCCCGACATGACCCGTCGCCGGGTACCTGCCGGGCGATCTTGAAGGCCCTCGACGCTTTCGATGCCGAGGACGGAGTGGACGATATTTGAGGGTGCTTGCCGGGGGAGTTGAACCCCCACTGTCCGAGTTTTGGAGCCCGTGCCTCTGCCGGTTGGGCTACGCAGTAGGCGCTCCTTTGTCAAACCTCGCCTACTCGCTCTCTGCTTCGCGGGCCGGGGTCTGAGCCATCTCTCGCATCACCTCCCGAACCAGAGCGGCGTCGATCTTGATCGCATCGGCGATGTCGGAGACCCAAGTCCCGGGAGCGACCGTCTTGAGGAACGCCCTGACGCGCTCCTTGGCAGGATTCGCTTCCACCGAGAGGCCACCCGGTTTCTCCCCGTCACCTGTCCTCTGGACCGAGGGAAGAGGTGTCGGTGGAGAAGGAAGGACCTCCCCCATGATTTCTGCGAGGAGCGTGGTGTGTCGCACCAGAAGAGGCCGAAGTTCTGTTTCGGCTTCCTCGATCTCCTGTTCCACCACCTTCCGCCGCCCCCGAAGCTCCTTCAACTTCTCGCCTATTTCAGCGATCTTGGAGCCTAGAACGACTAGTTCGGAGGCGTTCGCCATCCTCTGTCGGTAGCAGGTACGATGCCGCTTGTCAAGGCGGCTTTACCGTTATGCGTGGTAACAGGTGATCGGAGTGTCGTCGAGCCCTTCGAGCGAGAACTCGGTAACGAAGTAGTTGAACATCCCCATCGCTTCGAGAAGCTTGCCCTGCTTGACCAGCTTCTCGATCTCCTTGTAGATCTTACGATCAGGGTGCGCGGCGATCTCCGCCGCCCGCGCCAGCAGGTACTCCCGGATGTCCTCCAGCGCGATTGCTCGACATCGCACCATTCCGAAGTTGTAGCTGCCCTCGGCCAGAGCCTTTATCTTCGCCCTTGTCTTGTCGTTCATCGCTCTCCTCACGGTTCCAGCGGCCATGTGGTCGCTCGGTGGTCGGGTCTAAGCGCGCGTTCCGGGAAGCGCAAGGCCAACGGGCGCGCACCAGAACGGTTACCTGCGGAAGCGGCGGTTCCCCTGGAACTCGTCCCGCGCCTTATACGGTCCCAGTAGCTCCCCCCGCCCCTGGTTGGGGTCGAGCTTTTCCCCCTTCTTCACCGCCCGACACGGCTTGCACCGCTTGGGCGTTTGGAAGCCCCTCGTCGCGTAGAAGTCCTGCTCCCCGGCGCTGAAGTTGAAGGGCTGATGGCAGGCGGCGCAATCGATGGTGCGATCCTCGAATCCGTTGTGGATCATGGGTAAGGTTCCTCTCAGGTGAGGCCAGCGTAGCATCGCGGGCCGGGTAGATGGAAGGGTTAGGTTAGCCCGACTTCTTGATCGCGGTTCGGATCTCGGTGAGGAGCCGCCCCATCCAGTTCTCTCCCTTTCCGTTGTGCTCGGAGCAGGTGCATATCCCCCAGAAGGTGTCGTGCCAGGTCGTGCCTTCGACGAGAGTCGCGTCCTCGGTGGAGGCGAGCAGGAACCGGAAGTGCGGCTTGGCGAACTTTGCTCCGAGGATCTCCCGCATCACGCCGACCTTGACCTGCTCCCAGTCCGGGCGCAGCGTCACCTTCCGGCCAAGCGCCTTAGCCTCCTTTGCCGTCGCCACCTTGCGAGGTCGCGGAGGAGAAGCCCAGAACTTCGCTCGCTCCGCGCCGTCCAGGGTCTTCGCCGCCTGGTAGGCGTGCTCCGTCGAGGGGTAGGTGACCCCCTCGTACACCACCATGCAGGGGTGGAAGTTGGAGAGGAAGGCGTGCTTCCCGGTGAATCGCTCGATGATCATGCTCCTAAAATAGCAAGTACAAAGAGGATTGTCAACCCCTTCGGTTCCCTTCCCGGCCTTGATCTGTTACGCTCCCCTCTATGCCCGGCTTCGTCATCGACGGCAAGGTAGAACAGCCTTCGAGTCTTCGCGTCCTCTCGTGGCTCGATGATCCCTCGTTACGGTTGAAGATCGGAGAGGACGGGAAGGCGCGGGACTCCTCGACATGGATCAGGGGAATCGTCCTTCACACCACCAAGGGCATCCCCGGTGGTTCGGACAAGCGCCCCCAGAAGATCCTCGCTGGCTTCGGTCCTTCTGGAAAGGCAGGCGCGGTGGCCCGCTACTGGTCCCGGAGCGACAAGCAGGCCGGTGCCCATCTGGTCGTCGATCACGACGGGCTGATCGTCTGTTGCGCGGATCTGGAGAAGGAGGTCGCCTATCACGCGGGTCCGGCGAACTCCTGGAGCGTGGGCATAGAAATCTATCAGGGGGCGGACGCCGAGATGTACGAGGGGCAGCTTTCCCAGGTGGTCCGGCTGTGCGACTTCCTGACCCGTCGGTTCTGGATTCAGCGGCAGTTCCACTGGCCCTACCGGGGGAAGCCGGTCCAGCGCGTCGCGGAGGAAGATAGCTTCACGGGCGTCTGCGGGCATCGGGAAGTCACCAACAACCGAGGTCTTGGCGATCCCGGTGACGCGGTATTCGACTTCCTCCGGCGCGCAGGGTACGAAGGCTTCGACTTCGACCTCAATGCCGATCTGCCGGTGTGGACTGCCCGCCAGAAGAACCTCTGCCTCCCGTCCGCGAAATGCGACGGCATACCGGGTCCGACCACGTACAAGGCACTGATCGCCGCAGGCTATCCGAGCGGCATGTACGTTCCTCGTCCTGGCGACTAGGGGATCGCGCGCACCAACCCTTCGTCAACCAGCTTGACGAGATGCCAAGCGATCGTAGTGGAGGAGGTCTGATCGTCGTCCTTCACGCCACCTCGACGCTCCTTCCCCCAGATCAGGGTAACCAGATCGGGGAAGTTGATGGGCGCGAACTCCGAGAGGCTGTCCCAGACCAGGGCGTGCTCCTCCCGCAGTCCTAGTTGGTAGGAATCGAGCATCTCCTCCTTCAGCCGCAGGTACCGCATGGGAACGAGGATAGCTGATCCGTGTAACGAATCTACTCCCACTCGGCCGGTTCGAGCGCCATCGCGTTCTCAGAGGCGGCCCGGTCGGCGTCGGCCTGAGCGGTCGCACTGATCGCTGGCCAGACACAGGCGGCCGAGCAGACGCCGGTGAAGTCCGGGTCGTTTTCCTCGGTCAGGTCAGCAGAGCAGGCCGGGTTTAGACAGTGCTCGGGCGGATCCACGCCCATCGCGTCCTCGATGTGACGGGTGGTGCAACCGGGCGGGAGATCCCATCCGAAAATGCTCATCGTGTCCTCCGTTAAAGCGGGTCATGCACGGCGGCGTCTGCTAGTCGCTCAATCCCGCGCACCAGCGCGGGCACCGCCATCGGTGCCTTCTTCATCACGGCGAGCGCCCCTGGCTCGCGGGCACAGTCCCCACCGGGTTCGGCCCCCGGTCAAGCAGGTCTCCGAGCAGAAGCAAGCTCCAAGAGGACCACCACGCCGCCATCCCGCTCGGGACGGATCTTCCGCGAAACGCCGACGATCCGGTAGCGCGAGCCACCAGGAGTCCACCGATATGTGCCGCCCACGCGGAGGAATTCCGCGTCCGCAGGCGACACCTCGACCGCTTGATACCACCCATCGACCCCCCGATCGACGCCTCGGATGTCTTGCGTAGCCATCAGTCCTCCGACGATCTCGAAAGTCCACTCCAGGCGGTTGCTTCCCGAACGGAAGTCCGTGGCCCGGAGAAGGTCGTCGAAAGCCTCCAAGCAGCCGTGGATGCCCCCCCCCCCCACCACGATCATGCGGCCCGGACTCACAGCACGTCCGGCCCTTTGAGGTCGAGCATGGCAAGCAGCACCTTCGGATGGTAGGTGTCGCGGAGCGGGCCAGGCGCTTGATTCTGGAGCGCGCCCAGCACCTTCTCCCGCCACGATTCGGGGATCGACCACTCCCCGTAATAGGCTCCGAGCAGCCCGCCGACGATGGCCCCGTTCGTATCAGAATCGCCCCCACGGTTCACCACGTCGATCAGGCTCTCCCGGAAAGAGGATCCGTTCATCAGGTACCAGAAGGAGAGGCGGAAGGCGACCCGCACGTAGCCCTGAGTCGAGAGGAGGTTGACCTCCTTGCCGTAGAGGTTGGGGTCGCGGTCGAGGGCGTGCGAGAGGTCGTCGAGCAGCGCCCCGTAGGCGTTGTCGATCTCGTTCCGCCAGCACGGCCAGCGGTCCCAGCAGAAGCTTCGCGCTCGATCCAGTTCCCGGTCGGCCGCGCCGAACATCGTTCCCGGCGAGGCCCCGTGCTTGCGCCGCTCTCCCCGCACGCCCGCCGCCACCGCCGCGTTGTAGGCGGCGCAGGCCAGCAAGCACTTGGGATCGAAGTGGGTGATGGCCGAGTCGAGGATAGAGGCTTCGAGCCGCATCGCGTCCTCGTCGGCGAAGAACACTCCGATGGGGGCGGTTCGCATGAGCGATCCGTTCCCCGCCGCCCTTCGCCCGCCTTGGTCCCAGTAGCCTTCCCCGCAGGTCAGGGGGTTCTGGTGCCGCACGAAGGCGCGGATCGAGCCGGAGGTTTGGCCCCCGATGTCGAAGGTGTGCCGTTGCCACTCGGCGTACCGCTCGGCCACGTCCTTGGGGTTGAGTGCCGCTCCCTGGCCTGCCGCGAGAGAAGCGGCTAGCGCGCACGCCATCATGGTGTCGTCCGTCACCTGGCCAGGCTCGACGCGGAACGGCCCACCACCCTGGATCTCGGTAAGCGGCCCGGTCGCCAGCGTGGGGTACTTGGGCATCCCGATGGGATGGGTGAACTCCAAGGTGGTACCAAGGGCGTCGCCGCAGGCGAGGCCGAGGAGCGCACCACGGGCGCGCGAGATCATGGGCGATCCTTTCGAGGTGTCCCGCGCACGCCAGCGCAGGGCGCGCAACGTGAGCATGGCGCGGGAACGGATGATCGGGTCGTCCCCGATCACCCCACGGGCGACCAGGGCAGCGACGGCTTCGTGAAAGAATTCCTTTTCCACGCCACCTAAATTAGCAAGTATCTTAGGGATTGTCAAGCCCTATCGGACGCGGACGCCGGTCGCTCGGGCGTGCGCTACCCTGGCGGGGCGGGTCGATTTCTTACCGGGAGATCGCCCCTCGGGTCGCGCGCCTCGCCGAGGGAACGTAGGGCTTGTCGGCCGGACCCTTGATATGGTCCTGAACCCAGGCCACGCAGATCGACACCCACTCGGACGAACGCCGTGCCGGGATGCCTCGCTCCACGAGCACCCGCAAGGCGGCGGCGTAGGGGTCGGTCACCTTGGGATCGTGGTGGCGGACGAATACGTGGGGCTGGATCTCGCGGAAGCCTCTCCCCAGGAGTTGCCTGCGGACCTTCGGTTCGAGGGGTAGTGGTCCTCGCCGGATCCACACCGCCTCGTGGCCGCGCACGTCCCATCGGTGTTCGTGCTCGATTTCCACTTGACCCCCCAGCACTTCGCGGGGGCGCTCGCGGATGAAGGCATCTTTCAGGTAGACCACGTAGAAGGGCGGCGGGGCCATCGCCTTCAGGTGGAGCTTCTTCCCGAACCGCTTGAAGTTGAGTTGGTCCGTGATGGTTCGTGCCGCCCCTTCCACAACGGCTCGGTGGTCGTTCACCCCGGAGATGAGGAGGTGCGTGACCCACGGCATGAGGGACTCGGCGTGTGCCCAGGAGCCTTGGCCTGGCGCGGGTTCGTAGTTGTGGGCGTAGCGGATCGGGGTGGTGGAGATCTGTCCTAGCTCGGGTTGCCACAGGTACTCGATGCCCTCCTGGTCGTGTGCGACCAACACACCGAGCAGCAAGACCGGGAGATCGGCTTCCGCCCACTCGCGCGGCTTGTCCCCCCGCACGAGCAGGTCTTCGCGGCGCAAGAGCACCCCCTCCCCGAACCCGAACCAACAGACATCGAAGGGAAGGTGCTCCGGGAAGGGCAGGGCCTTCGCAAGCTCGCGGAGCCGAAGTCTCCGTTCGTCCGCGCCGGTCCCGTCGCCCACCGTGCGGTCAACCCAACGCGCGCAGGAGTGGTAGAGCCGGAAGAACGCCGCCGGTCGCACCTCGAACACCCGGGCGTTCTTCATCTTCGCCCAGGCGATGCGGTTCAGCAGCAGCACGCTGTCGAGATCCATCCCCGAAGCGCGCGCCGACGCCTGAGCAATCTCCTGGTTCGCGGCTCCGGTGTGGGTCCAGAAGAGAACCCGCTGGTACTCCCGGATGCAGTCGGCGTGGAAGCTCTTTTGGTGCGGTTCCCACGGAAGGGGAGCCCAGGCTTCGAGTGCTGTGATCCATCGCCGCACCAACCGGCGCACGCGCGGGGTGCGGTTCTCCGGCGCGAAGCGCGCCATGTAGTGGTCGGCGAGATCGCGCGCCCCGTACATGGTAGCGACCCGCCAGAGGCGCTTTCCGCTCGCGTCCCGCATCAGTAGGACCGTCCCATCCTCGGTGATCGCGTAGAACCGTTGCTGGATCTCTCCATCCGTGTCCGGTCCCTGAAACGCCAGGAACCAGCAACCGAAGGTTGCAAGTCGCTGATCGAAAGAGGCTTGGGCCGAAGCGGGGAGGGTGAGGTCGAGCCAGTGGTCGCCGCCCGGCGCTTCTTCGAGGTGCAAGTGGACCTCGCCCGCTTCGGGAGCGGACCAGCGCAGCCGAATCCTGGCCGGAATGTCTTCCTGAAACTCTCCGGGGCGAACGAAGGCGACCTGCAAGCACGTCCAGAGGTAGACGGTGCCCTTATCGGTGTTGGCGCAGACGGCACCGAACCGCGCGTCTTGCGTGAAGGATGTCGCCTCGGAGGTCATGGGCGTTCGCGCTCGAAGATCTGGCGGAGCAGCCGAGCGTTCTCGCGCGCCTCGTAGGCGCGGAGCGCGTTGGAGAAGTCCACCATCACGTCGAGGGAGGAGGAGGGATCGGCCATCGCCCGGTTCAAGGCTTCGGCGGCGAAGGTGAGCAGGGCTTGGTGGGACTCGACCTCCCGGTGCAACAGGCTAGCGTCGGAAGGAAGCACGCTTATTCCCGTGGAAGCGCCGCCGGAAAGCCCGTGCCTCCCGCGCCGCCTCCTTCGTCCAGTAGAGGAGGTTCACCACCGCAGCCTCCGCCTCCACCCCGTAGGATCTTCCCGCAAGGATGGCGCGCATCAGCTTCTCCGCCTCCGCCCCGACGCGACCTGCCCGCTCGCCGATGCGGAGCGCGTAGCGGTCGGCGGCAATCTGGGGATGTTCGGTCCGCACCACCGTCACCCCTGCGGGGAGTCCTTCGACTTCGAGGAGAGCACCGCCTGGAGTTCCTGGGGCGAGCCGATCCCCATCTCCTTCGCGGCGGTGACGTAGCTCTCCTGCGCCGACCCGAGGAAGTAGCAGAGCGACATCCCGTTGCCGATCCCCGCCCGCGCCGCGATGTGCTGGAGGGCGCGGACGAAGCGCCGGGTGTGCTCGGGCTTCGAGAGGTCCAGCCCCTCGACGAGGCCGAGAGCGGTGGCGATGGCCGGGTCCAGCGCCATCTGAAGCAGGGTGCGGGAGATCGGATCCTTCACTTGGGGGTGCTGATTGAATTTGCTCATGCCCCCATCCTAGTCAGTGAGAGCGCGATTGTCAAGTCCGGCTCAACCGATCTTCGCCTTCTTCGTCGCCCGCAACGCGGCCAGGGCCAACTTGGTCCTCTCGGGAAACTTGGACCGAGGGCGCTTCGTCTTCTTCTCGGGGGGAGGGGGCAAGGAAGTCTTCGACTTCTTTTCTGGCTTGGTTTTCTCTGGTGTCGGCTCGGGTTCGGGGGGAACGGAGGGATCGGCGAGAGGGGGCGGGGGGAACTCGTAGCGGAGGCCGCATTCTCCGCAGAAGTAGGACTGCTCGACGAGCAGGAAGGAGTCGGTTCCGCCGAGGATCACCGGACCCGATCTGGGGTCGAAGTGGGTGGAGACTCGTTCGACGACCTTACCCTGGCAGACCCGACACACCGCCGAGGTGTCGAGGATCACGCCCTCGGGATCGGCCAGCGGTCGGGTCTTGCCCATGCTTCGGTTCTACGCCGGGCGTTACCGAAGGTCAACGCACCTGGTCGGGGAGGGGAGCTTTCCGCACCGTTAGAAAAACGGCAGTTGGGGGAGGGGGTCTCGTCTTGGAGATCTACTTCTTGGGGAGGGTCTTGGCGGCGGTGAGGTTGGCGATGATGGAGAGCGCCCGCTGCTTGCAGTTGTGGGTGGCGACGCGGAGGGTGGTGAAGCCTCCCTCGGTGACCTTCATCCCGTGGAGGAGGTCATCGAGGTCCTTGGCGGCAGGGTGTTTGTGCTTCTTCAGGGCGTGGAGGAGCGGCTCCAGCTTGTCTCCCAGCTTCTCGGCCAGCGCGTCGATGGACTCGGCGGAGTTCACGATCTGGGTCAGCAGGGGGATGGCGAAGGCCACCTGGCCGCCGAGGTCGTCCCCGGCGTCTTCGAGGATCAGGTCCCCGAGCGAGGGCCTCCGGCGTGGATGGATGCCTGCGAGTTCCTTCTGGCGGTCGAGGTCGGCTCCGGTCATGGAATGGTTGTACTCCGCCTCTGTCGATCTGTCCATCACTACCAAGAACAGGGCTACTCGCCGTCCCCGGTGGTCCACTCGTCCCCGTTGTTCAGCAGGCTTTCCAGATCTTCTTGGGGCGGAAGTCCGAAGGTGCCACACCCGGTCGGCTCCGCGATCGGAGCCTTCTTCGGCTCCGCCGCGACCATGTGTGCGGACTTCTTCTCCCAGCGTTGCTGTTGCCGGTGCCAGTAGATGCAGATCGAACTCAGGTTCGTGGGGTCCAGGCGATGCTCGAACACCGCCATCCGAACCGCGCCCGCGCTCACGCCGAAAGCGGCGGCGAGGTCGGCATAAGAGAAGGCGAAGAGGCGTTGTTGGCCCCCTCCCTTTCGAGAAGGCAACACGCCGGGTCCTGTGTAGACGGTGCGACGCTTCTTCGGGGCGGAAGGGGTCTTCTTGGGCATGGTTGGCCTATTACCGGCTGTTCATTAGCTGGTGTTTGTTCTGACAGTATGATGGCAGGCACCTGTCAGGTCAAGGACCGTTTCCGTTGCTAGGGGACGGTGGAGAGGGATCGGTGATCGGCCCTAAGCCGGTGTCAGCCTCGGAGGACACCTGTGTCCCCTGGCCGGACGGGTTACGGAACGAGCTTCACGAAAACGATGAAGTAGGAGTGGTTCTTACGCGCGTGCTCCTGCTTCAAGAGGCGACTCATCGCCGGGCGGTTGCTGCGCACGATGACGAAGAGATCCTTTGTGTAGAAGCCGAGTTTCTCGTACTCGTTGATGATCTCGACGTGCGTGAGGCGTTGCTGGTTGGCGCTCACCTCGTCCTGGCACTTCACGATCAGCACGCCCCGGTGTCGCAGCACGCGGTACGCTTCGCGCCCGGCCTTGAAGTAGAGATCGGTCACAGCGGCGTGGTACTTCGGGCCACCCTCCGTCGTCGCCTGACCGTCGGAGTAGTGGTCGCGGAAGGCGGCGTACTGCCCCGAGCCAGCCATGTGATCCTTGGACCGGCGGAACAACCCCTCCATGTAGGGAGGGTCGAGCACGACGGCATCGTGTGACTCGTCCTCGTAGGGTAGCTTGCGGCAGTCCACGCCGCTCTGTAGGTCGGTCGCATGGAGCGTGTAGAGGCCGTCTGGCACCTGCTTCCAGAACACGCCCTTGCCCCACGTCACGTCGGCGATCACCGAACCACGCGGAACGTGAAGGTCGAGGATCTTCGGAAAAACTTCCTCGTTACCGGAAACGTAGGCGCTGAGGGTCACGTCGCTGGTAGCAACACCGTCAGGCCGCTTCCGTTTTGAGGTGTACGGCGCAGTCGAGAGTGGAGCCGGGACGATCAGGCTGAGTTGTTGTGTCGATCGGCGGGAAATGCGGATCACTGAGGTCAGGGGAGGTTGGGGTCGGGGGCGGGGTCGGGCGACTTCTTCTCCTCCGGCTTCTTCGGCGCGTCCTTCGGGGGCGGGGTCGCGCCTCGTCCGAGCCCGACCGAGTTGACGCCGAGCAGCGTCAGCATGGCGGTCACCATGAACTCCGAGAGCGCGGCGACCCGCTCCGGGAAGTCCTGCTGCGTGAGGAGGGCGCGGCACATGAACCCGAGGATGACCAGGATGATCAGCGAAGCCAGTATCCGGGTCATGGAGGGCTTGCCGTGGTGGTCGTGCCACGCCAGGAGGAGCTTCTGGAGGGCCGAGCGGGGCTGGTTGGCGTCCATGTTCCGAGATCGTAGCCGAAAAAGCAGCGAGAAGGAAGCTACTGCCCCGGTACGCGGTCGGCAGCGAAGTCGTGGAAGCACTCCGGGTCGGTGACCGGGTGTCCTTTCCGCATCCGTCGATCCCCTCCAGCAGAACGGCGGATAGCGCCGCGTCCTATGACTTGTCCGACCCGCGCGCTCATCTTCGCTCGAACCCCCTTGTACGCCGACCGTATGCCAGCGTCCATGAAGTGTGAAGCCTGCTCTCGTAACCCGTCACTTGGACTCCCACGCCCCCGCCCGTGTACTCGAAATCGCCCTGCTCGACCCAGATCACGTCGAAGTAATCTGCGAGATCGGAGAAGTAGGGTCCCTTTCCAAGCAGGCGCACCGAGCCCTCGCGACTTACTGAGAAGGAGCTAAGTGTCAGCTTTTGCGCTGCGCTCGCGATTTCTTCGCGCTCCTTCTTCCCTTCCTTCCAGAACGCCTGTGTTGGGATGAGCGCCACGGCTCCGTCCTGCACTTCCGCCCGGTCAAGCACCACGAAGCGCCGCATCGTCGCGGGAATTCGCGCCACCACCTCGTCCGGTTTCGACTCAGCCAGAAGCTCCATGCGAAGACGTGTGTGCCGATCCATGCTCGGACCCTACCAGATTCTTCCGCCCACGGCTAGAACCTCGCCCCCCTCCTACCCCCTCTCCTCTCCCAACAGCTTGAGTCGAAGCGGAGAGGATCGGCTCCCCATGTATAATTTCACCCTGGTTAGAATTTCTCCCTGGAGTGGCTAGAATTTCTCTCCGGGTATAGCCCCCCTCCCCGGAAAGCTCCCCCGGTTCGGAAGCGGAGCCGTCCCTTTGCACTCTTCGAGGGCTTCGACCTGGAAGCCGAGGGGTGGGGCGAGAACCTAGCTGAGATGGGCCGGAACCAGGCAGATCCCGACCCGGAACTCCCCACGCTAATCGCCTTTCTCCGGGAGCACATGAAAAAGTCCTTTCCTTCCGAGCAGCTACCGGCTCTTGACAATCGCTACGCTACTTGCTAGATTATGGACGTGAGAACGTCCCAGGAGAAGCGGCGCGGAACCTTCGGCATCGACCTCTACCAGATCACGACCCTTCTCACCCACGCGGCAGCGGGTCGGATCGGACACCGGGAGGCGATGGCCTTCTTCTTCCGTCGGCTCCCCAAGAATCGCAACTACGTGGTGTTCTCCGGGCTATGCCAGATCCTCGAACACGCGGCGGAGATGGAGATCACGCCCTACGACGTGGCGAAGCTCTACCGACACCCGATGCTCGGTCCTGCTCTCGCAAAGTACCCCGAGGTCGCCGATCTCCTCATGGAGATCAAGGGCTTTGAGGGTACGATTGACGCGCTCCCGGAAGGGACGCTGGCCTTCGCCGGGCCGGGCTACCGGACCGATGGGACGCCGCTCCTAGTCAACGGCTCCCCGGTCAACCTCTACGACCCGCTGATTCAGATCGACACCGACCTCCCTCGCGCCAAGCTGGTGGAAACCCCCTGGCTGTCGCGGATCAACTACCTCTCGGCAGTCGCCAGCAAGGCGGCGCGCGTGGTGAGCGCGGCGGCGGGTCGCCCGGTGCTGGAGTTTGGGACGCGCCGGACCCACCCGGATGCGGCGCTGGACGCGGCCTGGGCCGCTCACGTTGCGGGCTGCGCGGCGACCTCGAACATTGCGGCCTGGATGGAACACGGCATCCCCTGCGCCGGGACGATGGATCATTTCGCGGTGCAGGCCAGCGAGGTCCCGGATGTCCCGGTGACGGCCACCGAGCGCGCCTTCTTCGCCGCCTTCGCTGACCTCTTCCCCGACGCCTCGACGCTCCTCGTGGACACCTACGATGCGGAGCGGGGCATCGTGAGCGCGGCGCGGGCGACGGGCGGCAAGCTGAACGGGATCCGCCTCGACTCGAACGTGAACACCGAGAGCGTGAAGCGGGCGCGGGCGCTGCTCGACGCGAACGGCGCTCGGGACGCCAAGATCTTCGCTTCCGACGGGCTGGACGAGTACAAGATCGCCGCCCTGCTCGCGGCGGGTGCTCCGGTGGACGGGTTCGGGGTCGGCGAGAACATCACCTTCCCCACCGATGCTGGTGCGGGGATCGGCGCGGTGGGCAAGCTGGTCGAGAACGGATACGGGAAGGTCACGATGAAGTTGGCGAAGGGCAGCGGAAAGGCCACGCTCCCTGGTCGCCTCCAGGCGTACCGCTTCCCCGGCTACGATCTGATCGCGCTCGCGGACGAACCGGCCCCGGCGGGCGGGGTTCCGTTGCTCCGGCGTGTGTGGGAGGGCAAGGCTCCCACAAAAGCGGCGGCAGAAGCCACTTCCCTCCCCCTCGCCCGCAAGCGTACCCAGGAAGCCATCGCGGCGCTCCCCAACGATCTCCGGGGCCTCGAACTGGCCCGCGAGGGCTGGAAGATGGTGGCTTCGGACAAGCTGGCGGCGGAGATCGAGCGGCTGGCGAAGGAGGCGGAGTGATGCGGACGAAAGAGCAAGCGCGTGCCGATCTGCTCAACGTGATCCCAAAGATCATGGCTGCCCTGGCCGATGCGGCGAAGGAGCGGTGCTAGAGGTTGAACCCTTTCTTGCCGACCTGGCCCTAGTGCTGGGTGAAAAGGATTCCAAGCTATGAAACCCACGAGCAGGCAAAAGCTGGAAGCGTTGAAGCAGGGCGTCGAGTTGCCGGTCGATCCTCACGATCTCTACAAGATTCCGGTCGGTCAGGTGCCGGACACCGACGAACGGGCCGTGTTGATACTCTCCAGCACGTACCAGCAGGCGGAGGATCCGCAGCGGTCATCGGTATCTTGGGCTAACCAAGTCAGGGCGGCGAAATTCTTCAACGCTCACGGACTGGCCCAGACGCTCGACGAGATCGTGCGCGTCGGTGGTCTTGAATTTCTGAAGTAGGAGGGCGCGTGGCCCAGCTTTTCACGGGAGCAGATCGTTTGCGAATGTCGAAGGAAGCGGTGGCCCTACGCGAAGCGGCAACCTCTTGGGTGCGAGCGGGAGACCTGGACGACCTCAACCGAGGGGACGCGGCTGCGGCCCAGGTTGCTCGCTTGGATGAGAAGCTGCGGGCGGCGGTGCTGGCCTACAAGGAGCGGGGCATCCTCGCGTTCGAGCGCACCGGATGCTGGCCTTGGTAGCCCTGATGCGACCGATCCGAAGGCTCCTGGGCGGCTGGCTCTACCGGGCCTCCACGGCGCTCGCTGTTCCCCACCCCAACCTCCTGGGACGCCCCTGGACCTCCTCGGAGAAGGCCCGCATGGTGGCGACCGGAGTCCTCTGGGGCGCGGCCGAGTCGCTGGCCCCTCTCTGGATCGAAGAACGGCCCGGACCTCCGCCGAACGATCAGCCAACGAACTGATGTAGCTGACCCTTCCCCTCTCCCCCGATCCCCCGTAGAATAGCGGCGTGACCGCAACCGAGATCGCCACCAAGCTGGGCCTGCCCGCGCCCTCCGTCCGCCGTTCGCTCCGCGTTCTCCTCGCCTCGGGCATGGTTCGCCAGGAGAAAAACACCTGGGCCTGGAAGAAGGACGCCATCCTTCCCGAGAAACGCAAGGTGGAGCGTCGTGTTCTCGATCTGCTGCGAGGCCGGGAGGAGCCGACCTCCTTCTTGCCCCTGCCGATCCCCACCCGCATCTACAACGTCCCGCTCGATCCCTGTCCGGTACTCCCGTCCCGCGAGTCGTTCCGCAGGTTGCGCGACACCCGCCCGAAGGAGAGTGCTCCCGGAGCCGGAGCACGCACCATCGCTCCCCGTCCGAATCCCGAACCTGCCGACATCCACCGGGACGACGGCAACGTCCGGCTCGACTTCTGAGGAGGAAACGATGCCCCCCGAGAACGATTCCCCCGAAGCGTCCGTTCCCGAGATCTCCGAGTCCGACTGGTCGGGGGTCGCACCCGAAGTCGAGATGACCGCGCCCGCCGGACCCCCCGTCGAGGAGGAGCCGCTGCCGCCGCTCCTCGCCGAACTGGAGGCCGAGCGCGAGGCGCGCAGGCTCACCGAGAAGGCGCTCGACCGCACGCTCGCGGAGATGGACTGCCTCCGCGTCGAGGTGAGCCGCCTGGCTTCTTCGGGAGGCGAATCCCTGAAGGCGGCGGTTCGCGCCTACCTGGTCGCCGTCGATTCCTACGTGGGGGCGAGCGGAACGCAGGCCGTCGCAGCTTTCCATAGCATGCGCCTCGCACGCCGGAATCTCGTCGCAGTACTCAGGTAGCGCACACATGGTCGAGAAGGGGACCTCGGAAGTCACGGAGGTGACGCGCCGCCTGGAGAAGGCGATCCGGGTTGTGCTCCGCCAGAAGAAGCCGAATTCCCACCGCCGAAGCCTGATCGGGTCCGCTCTGATCCGTATCGCCGCCGGGACCGCCGCCCGCTTCGGCCTCGACCTCCCAGAGGCCGTGGCCTACTTCGTCCGTTACTACGTCGCCACCGTGAGCGACGACTCCTTCGAGGGCATCTTGGCCTCGCGGGCGATGGTGGAACGAGAGGCCCGAGGCAAGTCGGAAGACGCATGATCTCCCCCGACCAAAGGAAGAAGCTCCACGAGGCGCTTGACCGCTTCCTCGACGGAACGCCAACGCTCCACGACGAGCTTGCCTTCCGCCTGGCGGGCCGGGTGCCCGACCGCATCGAGGTTCGGGAGAGTCGAGCCTTTCTGATCGTCGAAGCGCCAGACAAGTCGTGGAGTCCCCCAGTCGAGGGTCCGTCCGGCTATACGCCTGCACCACGGAAGTCGTGGAAGGCGTATCGGAAGCTCCGGTCGGGCCAGGAGAAGTAGTGTTGCACGTTTGGATCGACAGGCTGCGCTGGCTCACCGAGCGCGCCTCCCGCCGGTACAAGCGGGACGAGTGGGGACGCTTCGCCGTCCGCCAGACCACCCGGCGTGCGCTCCCACACCCCTCCCGGCTGGGCGGGCTTCCTTCCGCCCTCACCGGGGGTTGGGAGATGGACGTGGCGACCGCGTTCGACATAAACCACGAGCCCCTCCTCGACCTCGCCCAGACCTTCGCTCGTCGCCTCGGAGGCTCCCAGGCGCGCGGGGTCAACGATCTCTACGTGGCCCCTTCAGACGAACTCGCAGCCAACACCGTCGCCGCTTACTACGCGGACGACGGTTCCATCGGCATCCAGGAGGGACAGGCCGAGCGGATCCGGGCCGCGCTCGACAGTGGGGAGTACAGCGACCTTGCCACCCACGACTGCTTCCAGACGCTCGCCCACGAGCTTTCCCACGCGGCCGGGCACGACGACCTCTGGGAGCCCCTTACCGCGCTCAGAAAGCCCTACAGAGCGTTGGAGGAGGCGTTGGCCGAGGTGTGCGGCCATGAGACCGTGGGCGACCTCGTAGAGGCACTGGGGGTTCGGGTGCGCGGGGAGGCGGCAGAGGAGTTGGCGAAGCCAAAGTTTCGTAATACTTCCGAGGGGGTGGCGCTCAATTCGACCGCCTTCGCGTACCGCTCCTGGGTTCGACAATTCGCACGAATCGCCGCGTTTTCTTTACCGAAAACAGCCTCCGCCGAAGAAGTGAGCCGAAAGGTGTTCGAGGGGGCGAAGGCGGTTCGGCGGCTGGCCGGGAAGGATCAGTACCCCTTCCTTGCCCGAAAGCTGCTCGGAAGTTCCGACGCTCCTGAGCGGGTGGTCCGTCGCCTAGCTCGCGACCTGAAGGACTTCATGGTAAATCGGGAACCGCTCGCCCTGCTTGACCAGAGGGTTGCCGAAGCCCGGGAGATGCTCGGATGACCGCCCTGGAGCGTGCCAAGGAAAAGGCGTTCGAGAAGTTCGAGGACACCGTACTCGATCCCCGATCCTCTGAAGAGGACGTGCGCCGGGCGCTTCGGGAGATCGACATCTTCCATGATCCCCTCCTCTCCGGGGCGGCCCGGAGGACCCTTGAAGGCCGGAGCCCCAAGCACTTCCACCCCGGAAAGGACACCTGACCATGCCCCTTCGCGCCCTGCTTCAGAATATCCGTCTGGTCCTCTCCGAAGGGATCTTCGGAGGGGTTTCGGCCACCGACACCCTCACCACGCTGACCGCGATGGCAGAGAAGGGGCAGAAGTTCCCGCGTCTGGTCTACCAGGCGGTCGTTTCGGGGAAGGGGTGGGAGGAAATCGACGCCGAGAAGGGAGGTGACCTGGCGAAGGCCATCCTCGCGTGGCCGTCCGAGTTCCGCGCCGCCCTCCGAGCCATCGACGAGGTGCCGTTCGACTCGAAGTCCCTTGCCTTCCCGAGTCCCGACGCCGCCGCCCAGTTCCTTTCCTCCGGCTACGGCATCGGCCCCGAGGTGCTCATCGCCTGGCGGAAGTTCCGGCGGGCGGTTCACAAGAGCGGGAAGGTGGAGAGCCCGCCGGACTGGCGCAAGCTCCTGATGCGAGAGGTCGCCAAGATCGATACCACGCTCCGCCGCTATCCTCCGAAGTTAGAGGCGTACCTACGGAAGACCGTCATCTTCAAGCCCGAGGCGCTCCGGGAGATGAACCCGAAGGCTACCAAGGACCCCGAGAAGGCCCAGGCGTTCGAGGCCGCCTTCCAGGAGATGAAGGACCGCTTCGACCTTCGAGTGAAAGCTCCCGTGACCAATTTCAAGGCATCCGGGGTGTGGCGGTCCGACTCGCGCTCGCTCTGGCTCCGCGACGGCTTCTCGCCGACCACGGTGGCCCACGAACTCGGCCACGCGCTCTGGGAGGATATGCTCACTCCGGCGATGACGCGGACCTTCTTCGGGAAGCTGATCGAGGACGAGGCGCTGGCATCAACCTCCGCCGAGGAGTTCCTCCGGCGGTTCCGCGAGGCGCTGGACGGGATGGCCTCGAAGCGGACCTTCGAGGCGGTCACGGACGCGGTAAAGAACTGGGGCGCGGGCTATGTGGTCGGGCATGGTGAGCGCACCCTGGCCTCCTGGTCGAAGCAGCAGGGTCATCTTGTCGAGCAGAAGGATCTCCTGGCGAAGCTCCTGGTCGGGGAGAACAAGGCGATCCTCGGGGCATGGGGGGAGATCTGGGCCGAAGCCTTCGCTCGGGTCATCCGAGGACCGGGGGTCCGCCTCTCCGTGCGCGTGCCGAACGCCGTGATTCGCCTCGTCGAATGGCTGCTCTGGCAGTAGTTTCGCCCTCTTAGTCCCTCTCTTGACAATTCCACACATAGTTGCTAGTTTAGCAGCGTTGGGGGGAGGAACTC